>OCHE01000023.1_pt1 | contig 249229 bp, 184 predicted proteins | sample 1538681 | NCBI WGS metagenome assembly OCHE01 (sample SAMN04571717, study PRJEB22368) | human gut metagenome | biome: human gut; material: stool | host: Homo sapiens | place: Luxembourg | collected 2012-08-17
AATGAACTACTTTGTGAACTTTTATCAATGAAGTATTTTTAATGCGTCAGCCCTGCTAAGCTAAATGAGATATTTCACTGATTATAAACAGAATAACAGCTGATACGAGATAAATAAATGCCTCATCCGGATATGGGTTGAGTGCGAAAGTGAGAGTAGCCCACTTACCCTCACACCGGATTTTTTACTACCACCACATTTAATACCCTAACTATCAACGAATCACACTAAAAGTGAGGGTAGTGAGAGTAACTTGATCCAACTTTTTATTGAACAGCCTGAGTTCCGTTTAAAACCCACATTTCACTCCGGCAGAAAAGTAAACCGTCGGATTGAAATACGGATCATCTTTATCACTGAACATATTGTCTACAAACCCTTTAAGCGTACGTTTAGTCAGATCGCCAGACCTGAGCCAATTGCCTCCTATCCCCAAATACAGGCACGACTTCTTACCTATCCTGTATTCCGGACAGAGATAGGATCGCATCATAACTGAAGCATATATCATCGACTTTCCCTCTACATCCATCACGGAAGATATTCCATCCATTTCCATTGCCACGAGCCTCAGCTTAAACCGATCTCCCAAACGTACCGCCCCGGACACCTCAACACCGGAAGAGAGATTCACATTAACCTCATAATTACCGGAAAGTTGCCAGTTAAGAAAGAACATCGGCATGGCAATAGGTACTCCAAATGAATTCGTCAATCCAGCCCCAACACCTATATCCAGATTTTTCCTACATTTATACACAAAAATCACTCCCCCATTCACCAATACACTCTGCCAGGTAATTGCAGCCGGTGCCGAATAAATACCTGCTCCCAAACTGGCTATCATGTACCACTTTTTCGACAAGGGCCGTACATGCGTCAGATTGAGACTGCCACTTAACACCTCATCCGGATGTATATCCAAGGCCATACGTCGATTATTAAGTATCGCGTAAGTTCCTCTTACCGATGCCGACCACATGATAGGCTGTCCCGATGCATTCTGCTTCAGCGAAAAGGGTAGCGTGTATGCTCCGGTGAATTTCAATAAATCACCCGAACCCAATTTATTCCCCGCTTCATCTCTAAAAGAAGAGGCAGGCATATACTCCGTTTTAATAACTCCTTGTGCAAAACCATCGATTGCTGCCACCAAGAGCAACAGAAATAAAAGATAAGAGAATCTTCTCATTGCTAATAAATTAGATTATTTTATTGCAAAGAAAAGAGATTAGCTTGTCCGGTATAAGTCTTTTCCGACGAACTGCACGAAAGACCTGTTGAATTTCATTATCCCAAAGATGGAACAAAAGGAAAAAAGAAGATTATTCGAGGAAAGGTACTCTCACTACAAATTCTGTAGTACTTTCCACGATATCAATTGCTTTATCATACAAGGCGTATTGTTTTTCCAGGTTCCCTAATCCTACACCACCTCTATCTACTGAACTCCGCAATTGCAGATTATTGGAAACCATAATCCCCTCATCGGTAAAGCCTATCCGAATAATAAGCGGATTCTTTAAAGTAGCTATATTATGCTTAATCGCATTTTCTACCAGCAGTTGCAAGCTAACGGGAATGATCAATCTGGTTCCATACAAATCATATTCGTCTATCTCGATGAACAATGTATCTTCAAAGCGAATCTTCTCCAGAAATACATAACTTTCCAGAAAAGCCAGTTCTTCCTTCAAAGTAACCATCGGACGATTGTTTGTCAACAACAGATAACGGTAGACACCTGACAGCTTTTTAGCAAACAGATTGGTCTTTTCCGCATCACTATAGGCCAGTGAAGATAGCACATTCAGACTATTGAACAGGAAATGCGGATTTATCTGGGCTTTCAAGGTTTCATACTGATACTGAATCTTCTCTTTCTCTATAATAGCCAGTTTCTTCTCTGCTTCCATTTGGCTTTGCTGATAAAAGAATATCTCAATCAGAAGAACAATCATGCTATTCCAAAGTACTACCGGCAGAGACATTTTCAGCAGAGCATAATCTTCCGGCCAAGGTTCCTCCAGAATAATAGACAGGATATAATTTGCCGCTATGCCGAAGCAACTCACCCATACGGATGCCAACAATAAATCGATAAAGATTCTCATTGTATTGTTAATGTTGTCCAGCCTCTTATGGACAATAACAATGATGAGAAAGTCAACAATCCCCACAAAGATGCAGGCAGGTAAATTGAGCAGATACTGTGTTTCCAAACTTAAGCTCCGGGGAGCGTCAGAAAGAAGCTCCGCCACATACTGGAATGCAAACAAAGAAATTGCAATGAGCACTATAAAAAGCAGGATATACCATCTATTCTTCATCCCCAAATGTATTTTAAAGCACACCATCCACCCACTTCAGAAAATCAGGAACCCGCACACGACTGATTAAAACCTCGTGCGGACATTCAGGCTGGAAGCTCAACTTCAACCGACTGTTGAAGTACTTGGATATCTTACGGATAGAATTGATATTAGCAATGCAATTGCGGGAAACACGGAAGAAAGTCCTTTCATCCAGCAGTTGCTCTATCTGTTCCAAAGTATAGTCCACAATATAGCGTTTATCTGAAAAGGTGTGCAGAAAGACTACTTTTTCTTCACTGTAGAAGAAAGCGATATCTGAAGTCTCCACATAATGATACGCATCCCCTTTCTGGATAAGGAAACGGTTCTTTTTACAATTACTCATCAATGCTTCTTCCAGTTTCCTGTAATTGGTAACGGGAGATTGCACAACCCTGAACTGTTCAAATTTCCTCAATGCCGCCAGCAAATCATCTTCCTCTACAGGCTTCAGCAGATAGTCCACACTATTCACCTTGAATGCCTGTATGGCATGCTCATCATAGGCAGTAGTAAAAATAACAGGCGTCGTGACCTGTATCTGCTCAAAAATGTCGAAACTGTTTCCATCCGTCAACCGGATATCCAGCAACATCAGATCTACCGGATGATGTTTCAGAAATTGTACGGTCTGCTCCACAGTGGCTGTCCATGCCTCCAACTGATAATCGGGGCGTAACTTCTCCATCATCCGCTTCATCTCTTCGTAAGCGAAACGTTCGTCTTCTACTAACAGATATTTCATCATCCGGCACTCAATTTATAGGAATCTGCCGTAAAATTACAGATTATCATCCATATCCGGTTACGAAATGATGTATTTCCGATGAAATGCAGAAATTGAAGGATGAAGTGCAAGTGCAATTACCTGCCTGCATCCATCACCACCGAGAATCTATAAGTACCTGACTGCAATGCAAGTGATAGAGCATTCCTTTTTTGTGAATACAGGCTGACTCCTTCCGCCTCTTTCCATGCAGTTTCTCCTTCCTTTAAAGTAGCAGGATGAATGCCGGATAATTTCAGGACAGCAGTAGTATTAGCCGGTATGGTGATTTCCATTTTCAGCACACCGGCTTCCAACGTCCAGTCAGAGACTATTTTCCCATACAGCGAGTTGTAGTATGAACGTACTTGCTTTGGACCGCCTTTTGTAATCCAAGGCTCAATGGAAAACTCCTTATAACCAGCCTCCGGACGGCGGATACCTCCTAAAGCCTCAATAAACCAACTACCGATATACAAATAGGAACTATGCAAACCCGAACCACGACATTGCCAATCTTCAAAGAACGTACCGTTGCCATGCTTCAACATATCTCCCCAGCCGGGAAAATCTTCTTTCGTAGCCATCTCAAAAATCAAATCATTACGATGATTATCTAATAAAGTATGCAACAGGAACGAACCGGCAGTAATGCCTCCCCAGAAATGCCCTTTACGCTTTACCAGCACTTCCTGCTCAAGACGTTTCCAGACTTTTGCCTGCAAATGCTTCGGAGGTAAATCAACCATCAGTGCAATAGCAAGATAAGAAGGATAGCCATTCACGTAGCTATTATCGTTCGAATTGAAGAAAGTAGCATGCACCGCCTTACGTACTTTGGATGCCCGGTTCCGATAAGCGGAAGCTGCTGCTCTATTTCCCAACACATCGGCAATCTGTGCGGCAGTTTCAAGACTGTAAATCCAGTGACAATTATTAAAGAATAAAGTTTCCCGAGTATCTCCAAGTGCTTTTCCCTGTTTCTCCATAGCCGACCTTTCCGACCATGCATCCGGCCAAAGCCAGTCACCCAGGAAACTCCATTTACCTCCCCAACGTACCAGCATGTCATCCTGCGACTTCGTTTCTACAAAAGAAAGCCAGCGCTGAATAGTGGGAAAACTTTCCGAAAGAATACGTACATCTCCATACTGACGATAAAGCTCCCAAGGCAAGGTAATGCAGAAACCACTCCAGGATGGTCCACCCCCGCCAATGCGGGTAGGAGCGGTATAGGGAACATTCCCTTCGGGATCTTGCACATCACGCCAATCTTCCATCCATTTGTTATAGAAAGCCCCCAATTGATAGTTTCCCAAAGCTGTGCGCGTAGTGGCCAATGCATCTCCCCCGTATCCACAACGTTCACGATGAGGACAATCGACCACATAGTTACCCAGACTGAGATTTTCAAACGTCCACAAGGTAGTACGATAAATGTCATTCAACAAAGGAAGATCACATTCAAATCCACCGCTCCGGCGATAATCCGGACGAATCATCCAACCACGTATCTGGTCTAATTCCGGTTTATACCGAAGGCCGGTAATTTGTACCCAACGTCCGGTCATATAATTAAAACGGTTACAAAAGACTCCTTTCCGTTTGGAGCCAACTTTATAAATGCTATGTATACCATAGCTGCAAGCATCCTTTTCCCTTTCAGAAAATTGGAATACAATTGAATCACCGGGTTGGCCTTGGAGCTGCATCTCAAACCAACCGGCATAATTGATTCCCATATCAACTCTATAGACTCCGGGACTAACTTCCTGAACAGAAAGTGGTTTAATTTCACCAAGTAACCGATTAGGTTCTGTACGGTCAGATGATACTATAACGTCAGTAGAATAAACCTTTGCCATAGCCCAACCGGAATCATCAAAATCCGGAGTATTCCACCCATCTTTTTCCAAAGCTGCATCATAACATTCTCCTTCAAAGTGATGTGCCTCCCAGTAACCTAACAAGGTATTGGGACTTGCATGGGTCTTCCAGGTATTATCCGAAACAATTCGTAATTTCTTTCCGGAAGATAATGCGATCTCAGCCTGAACCAATGACATCGGAATAGCCGGTCTATTCTTCTGCTGATAGGCCGGAAAAACAGCCCAGGAAGTACCCAGCCACAAAGCTATAACATTAGTACCTGTTTTCAGGTAGCCCTTGATATCATATGTCATGTAACGGGCACGTGATTTATGATCCGTAACCGAAGGCGAAAGAACAGCATCCCCCACTTTCCGCCCATTGACATACAGTTCATGATAACCTATGGAAGCTACATAAATAACAGCATCCTGTGGAATATCCGACATATTAAATGTTTTACGGAACCAGGGGTCTGCCATTACATTATTAACCTTCTTACCTCCCACACTCTGAGATTCCATTTCTGCACTGCCTATCCATTGTGCCGCCCAATCAGCAGCAAACAGCCCCATACGCCAATTTGCAGGATTACTCCATGCTGACCAACGATTATGCTCATCGGAGAAACGGACTTTCCAGAAACATCTTTGTCCGGCAGACAAAGGTACTCCTCCATAAACAATATTCACCGACTCAGCAGAGTTAACACGACCGCTATCCCAAAGATCTCCACGGTCTGCATCAAGTAAATCCCGGGAGCTTGCTACAAGAATCTGATAAGCAGTCTGCTTCCGCCCGCGTGCCGAGGTAGTAGCTCCCATTTTCCAACTCAAACGAGGTTGCAGTATGTCAACACCTAAAGGATTACTAAGATATTCACATTGCAAATCAAAAGGTTGGAGAGTGGCAATATTCGTGAAAGCCGTACTGCCAGTCAGTTCACCCTCCGGAAAAGCGATCTGCACTTCTCTACCATTAAGAGCCAGACAAACCTCCCTCTGACTATAAAGCGGATCTGCAACCCAGATATCGTAACCTGTTCCCTTCTGCTCAAGATAGACAATCACTTGTTTATCAGTAGCTAGTGTAAGTCCCTCCCCTAAATCAATTGTTCCCGGATGATAAAAAACAATAGCATACTGCTGATTCAACTTAACAGCCTGCACCACAGAACTATTTTGAATAATCTTATAATTCTGGGTAGCCGTAAATGTCCGGAACTCCTCTAAAGATTTGTCAGGAACAACCATATATGCATATTTCCCTTCCTTAGCCTTTACACCATGACTAATCCAGAGATTAAAGATGTCAGCAGAAATCTTTTTCCCACTCCCACTGATATTAATATCTTTCCAAGCTCCGGTTTGTTTCGGATTGCTAACAATTACGTCTCCTCCTAAAGGAAATAAATAACCAACTTTATCATGATATACCCAAGCCGGATTCTTTACAGATACATTTTCTCTATAAACAGACGTAGTTCCTTCCTCTTTGCCAACTACCATTTCGCCTGTAAAAAGGCACTGATTAACAGTTGTAACCACTTCCTCGGGAGCATCTGATGCAATATCTGTCCCTAAGCACAAAAGTACATCATTCATAAAAAAGTAAGACTTCCTGGCCTTTACTCCCTTATAGCAATGCTCATAAGCAATGACTCCATTCTTGCCGTTACTTACCCCACCTCCAAACCGATTTTTTCCGAACAGATATCCTTCAAGACGAGTAGAGTCCTGATGTTGAACAGCCGTAGTCCCCGGTATTTTATTCCAGTTCCATACAGGAAAGATACCTTCATATTCTTTCCCGGAAGTAAGGATATTCGTAGCACCAAGCGGCAGGTTATAACCTTTGAGGTTCTCATTATTAAGCATTTCGGTTCCATTAGTCCTTGTAGAAATCACCTTAGCAGAGAGATAATAGCCGGTACCATGCTGGACCATAATGTCCGATTTCCAGAAATACTTATTACCGGGAGCAGGAAAGGGAGCACCGGAAAGATGTTTCTTCCAAGCCGAGTAATCAGCAGCACGATCAGAATCATTCTGCTCCATGTATTCCAGTGTGACAGGAGAAATATTGCTAAGTCCTTCGGGACGTGATATATTACGACCGATTGCACCAAAATCAAACGTTTCCCGATAGCCCAACAACCGATGACCACCCATCAGAAGATTGATAAATATATCTTTTTTCTCTTGTGTAAAATAAGACTCAAAGGCAGTTCCTTTCACCAATTGCAAATAATATGCAATATCATCTACATACGATAAACCATACCCGCCGGAATATAATTGCGGACGATGCTGATGGAAACTGCCATCCACCTTAATACCTTCGTCACCTTGTTCCGGAACAATCTTAATAGTAGAGGCTATGGACTTGATTCCGATTCGTATCAGCTCAATATTATTTTCAATACATCCTTTATGAATGGTAACGGCAGATACCCATGTACGGTTTTTGCCTTTATGACCTTTATTCCCAGTCAAATCTTGTAGATAAGAAGAATAATGCAATAACTTCTTATCACTAATTTTGCCTTTCAGCAGAATCAACGGAACCATGTAGTCTTGGGGAGCACCAATATCACCGAACCACCAGTTTCCGGATTTAGGACGTACTCTATACCAATAATCGATACCTGCAACTATTTGTTTCAACAGTCTTCCTGAATTATAATACTTATTTCCAGGTTTCCGATATGCAATAGCCATTAATTTCAAGCGTTTCAAATGAGAGCCGGCCGGATAAGACGAACCTTCATGCACAGTTACATAATCCAGGTCCGGGAAACTTCCATCCGAACGTAACGCACTCGCATAACCCGCTATTATGTCCTCATCTACTTTCGCTTCCAAATAGGAAGTGACCAGCCGTCCGGTCATTTCGTCCACTTCTTTTTGCGCATCTACTTGCACCTCTTTAGCCTCAGCCAAAGAGCAACAAAAATAAAGCAAACAGAATATTAGTTTCAAGCATTTCATAAACATACTCCTATTTATCCAGGTACTTACCATCAGCTACTATCCCTGAGCTATGCACTGTACGAATAAATTTCGCATCAGCAGGAGCGGCACCTTTACATTGATTCAGTTCTGCCCCGACAACATCATCCAAAAAGAATAACGGACGTACATCGGGCTTCATCGCATCAAAACGTACATTATTAAATCTCACATTTCTGGCATGACGTACATAGAAACCGGCGGCCGGTAATGTATTACCAAACATTCGATTCTCAGGATAGCTTTTAGTCATTTCCGGAACAGGTTTACTAACCATGTCCGAGGTTCCGCCCCCCGGATAGCTGATTTGCACGTTATTGATCGAAACATTTTCTACATAGCTTGTCTCCACACCAGTTATTGAACAGGCTATCAGGCTTTCTGCGGTTGCTACAATGTTGCTGATATTTATATTCTTCAATACACCACCCTCTTTCCGGTAAGTGCGGTGTCTGTCTCCCAAACGGATGAATATGGGAGTCTGGACATCGCGCATAGAAATATTGGAAACGGTGATGCCATCAATAATGCCTCCATCAACCATTTCTATGGCAACACCCGAAATAACGGTAACATCGGCCGAAATATGTTCAAGCTGTTTACTCCAATGACGAATATTATCTTCCGCTGCCCGGCGAACGACACAATTAGAAACCGCAATATTCCGGTATCCTCCATGAGAAGCTGTACCGAATTTGATTGCATTACAATTACTTGCTGTGACACAATTCGTAACCGTTATGTTCTCGCAAAATTCCGGATGGTCACTCTTGAAACAAATGGCGTCATCTTCCACATCAATGTAGCAATCAGATATAGTCGCATTCTTGGCATCAATATCGAGCCCGTCATTATTATAATTACAATGGCTGAATACCTTTAAACCACGGATAGTGACATCTTCACATTTTTCATAATGCTGCACCCAATAGGCAGAATTACGGAGAGTGACATCGGTCACAACGATGCCCTTGCACTCTACAAAATAAATTATCTTAGGACGTTTCGGTCCTCCGTCCGCATCATTGCCAAATTGAAAAGTTTTATTTCCACCTTGTCCGTCAATCGTTCCGAATCCGGTAATCGAAATATTCTTTTGTCCACGTGCAAACAAAAGTCCGGAAGACTGATTCATACTACCATCCTTAAAGGGAAAGGCATTATCATAATCCGACAAACGTGTACTTCCCAACAATAAAGTGCCAAAATCCAGATGAAGGTTCACATTTGATTTCAGTTCAATGGGACGTATCAAATAAGATCCGGATGGTATCAAAACGGTTCCGCCTCCTTTCTTCGAACATTCATCTACGGCTTTCTGTATAATGATTGTATTATCCGTTACCCCATCTCCTTTAGCTCCACGCTTAGTCACATCAATTGTTCCGGCTATAAGGGAAGAGGAAAATAGCAAAGATATTGCAAACAAAACTATATTACATCTATTCATCATGGTATCATTAATTTTAGGGTTTATCATTTAAGGATTTGTATCGGCACAACGCCTCTACATAGTAATAATCAGCATAGGTCAAAGGCATATCTACTTCTGTACCGGAAGGAATATTACCTACCGAATGTTTCAGAATAAATCCTCCGTTAGTTCCTTCCTCTGCCGTATATGCCGGTGAGGATAATGTCTGGAGCATTTTCTCGGCTGCCTTATAATATTTCTTAGCCCGTTCTTCGGATACATACTGAGATAGTTCCAATAATCCCGAACAGTTGATAGCTGCTGCAGAAGCATCACGCAAAGCATCCGGTATACCGGGAGCATTATAGTCCCAGTAAGGAATCAGGTCTTTCGGCATATTAGGATGATTCAGCGTAAATTCTGCTATCTTTATGGCTTGCTCAAGGTATTTCCGTTCTTTCGTAAAACGGTACATCAGTGTATAGCCATATAATCCCCAGGCTTGTCCACGAGCCCAAGCTGACTTTTCGGAAAAGCCCTGTCCACCTTGGTAGTGCTTTATTTCACCGGTTTCCGGGTTATAATTCAGTCCATGATAAAGACTATTGTCTGCCCGGAAATGATTCTTCAAAGTTGTATCGGCATGTTTCACAGCAATATCATAGAATGTGCTGTCTCCTGTGGCCTGAGTAGCCCAGAAAAGCAATTCCAGATTCATCATATTATCAATAATAACAACATAATCATCCGGTTTGCGATTATGGGATTTAATGCAGCCTACCACCGGGCTGAAACGGGAAATCAACGAACGGGCGCTGTTCACCATAATATCTTTATACTCAGGTTTCGGAGCAATGCGGTTTGCATTGCCATAACTGCAATACATCATAAAACCGACATCATGCGTATTCACGTTGTATTGTTCCGGTTCCAGCAGCTTCAACATACGCACTCCTTCAGCATATAGCTCCTTGTCTCCTGTATCCTCGTACAAATAGAACAAAGTTCCGGGATAAAAGCCGCTGCACCACCATTCCGAGTTGCTGGTTTTCAGGCGTTGCATATGTTTGTCATACGTTTTAGGAAACTGGTTACTTCCTTGCAACTCGCTCCTCATATAGAGATACTGACGAGCAGCATGCTCTAACGCTTTATCAACTTTTACCTTACCCTTGGCGAATAAGTCACCGAAGGGAAAAAAACTAATTAGAATAGTAACAAACAATAATGTACTCTTTTTCATGGTTATATCTTAAATTTATATTCTATTGTTCCACTGCATCCGAGAAAGAAACGACCTGTAGCCTTTCGGCAAACTGCAACGAAGGTAGTTCAGTAGTCACTTTAACCGTAACCGTTTCACCAGGCAAAATATCCATATAATTGTCGGATATGAAATTGTCAATATTCCCTTGGAGTGACAAGAAAACGCCTCTTGCAAACACATCACAAGACAGAGTTACCTCATACCCTCCTTCAGTCGGTACAAAGTCTTTATTAATCCGAGCTGCCGCATAACGCATATCTTTTTGCTTCGCCAAAAAATAATTATTAGTATACTTTTTTCCTGTTTTATCCTCATAAAGAACGTGTACGACGACGTCTTCTTTTTTCTCTCCATTCAATAACCCATCCACAGCTTCCTTCCATATAACTGTACTTGTATTAGCCGGAACAGTTATCTGTTTCTTGAATTCTTTCACCACTCCGTTACCATCCAATCTGAGCACACAGACTGTTAATTTACCAGAAGTACTCTTTAGCCTGTCTGATACCATATATATCTGCAACGTGTTTTCCTTTTCTATTGGCGATAGCAGTAAATCAGCGAAAGACTTTACCGTAAAATAATGCTGCGCCTTCCAACGTCCGTAATAGTCGCGACTAGACCAGGATGCCACCGGCCAGCAGTCATTATGCTGCCATACCAACGATCCCATACAATAGGGCATATCCCTCCGATGTGCCTCCATAGCCATTTTCATAGCATCAGCCTGCAAAAGCTGGCTCATATAGGTAAACGAACGGAAATCTTTAGGCTGACGATATTCCGACAAAAGGAAATCATTGATACGCTTATTAGCCGCTGTTCCCCCTCGCTGATGAGACATCATTACCTCCGAAGTCAGATTCCAATCCTCTGATAAAGGTGCATACCGTTTGATCGACTCGAATTCCGGGAATGACTGAAAACCATACTCACTGAAAAAACGGCTTCGCTCATGATTAAATTCGGAAAGGGGTTTCAGCCCTTGCCAAACTGCCCAATAGTGCATATCGCCCACCGTATGATTGCGCGTCCCTTTGTCATCAGAATAAGGAGATGATTTACGGTAACAAGCACCCGGATGGAATTCTTCTACCACAGCCGGCAACGTCACAAAATACTGATTCTTGAACTGTTTCCATATAATATCCGAATAAGCAGGATTCTGTTTGTCATATGTCTTTTTCCAATTCCAGTTGAACCAAGCATCCAAACATTCATTATTCCCACACCAAAGAGCTATACAACTATGGTTACGCAAGCGTCGTACATTATCAATGGCTTCCCTGCGAATGCTTTCCAGCAATTCGCCTTCAGCAGGAAATACACTGCACGCAAACATAAAGTCCTGCCAGATTAAAATGCCGTATTTATCACACAAATCATAAAAGATATCTTTCTCATAAACTCCACCACCCCACACTCGTAGCATATTCATATTTGCACTGACTGCATCCCGGATCGTTTTTTCATAAATGGAGTCGGTAACACGAGTCAGAAAGTTATCACAAGGAATATAATTCGCACCTTTGGCAAACAAGGGTTTTCCATTTAGTTCAAAATAAAAGCTTTCACCATATTCGTCAGGAGCCGTTACCACTTTCAATGAACGGATACCCAGTTTTTTCTCTGTTACATCTACTTGCTTACCATTCAGTTCCAGTGTTGCTACAAAGTCGTATAAAAAAGGTTCGCCCAAACCATTAGTCCACCATAACCGTGGCTTCTTCATGGTAAAAGATACCGGAATTTTATTCAAACCTTTATTCAAACGAATCAATTTCCGGCACTCGGTACGCTTATCCGTACGATTAATCACAGCTACCTTTGCTTCTGTCTCCTTATCTGCCAATACTTCCACCGTGACATTCACTATGGCCCGTTGGGCTGTCACCGACTGCTGGTTATAAAAAACATCATTTATACGAGCCTCATCCCATGCTTCCAAACTAACGGTCCTCCAGATACCCGAAGTAACCAAACGAGGTCCCCAGTCCCAACCAAAGTGATAACCCGCTTTACGAACAAACACTCCGATCTTGCGGTTGAGCAAACCTCCATTCTCAGACTGGTCATTCGAACTGCGATACTGGAAAGGAACAGCTTCCCATTTCGGCATAGCTATCTTAATAGGAGAATGCAAATAAACCTGCAATTCATTACCATGCTCTTTTAAGAGAGAACGAACATCCACCTGCCATTCACAAAACATATTATCAGCAGAAAGAATCTTCTTTCCGTTCAATGTTACATCAGCATAAGTATCCAATCCCTCAAAATGCAGCACAATATTCTTCTTTGCCAGCAATTCAGGGGTTACATCAAACGTCGTCCGGTAAATCCAGTCTTCTTTATCCACCCACTGCACACCGCGCTCATTGAGCCTGTAAAAAGGATCATCTATCAGTTTGTTATCCATCAAGTCTGTATGAACTGTTCCAGGAACAGTGGCTTCATACCAGTTAGTACCCCTCGCCTGCCGGAAATTCCATCCTTCATGCAAGTGCTGACGAACAGGCTGCGCATTGATTGCTGTAAACAGAAAGAGCAGATTCAATAAGGCTATCCAAGTTCTTGTCTTTACTTTTGTATTCATTTGTTTATTTGTTTACGGTCTACATTCCATCCTTTCACCACTATCACCGGTTTTTCAATTATCTTTTCTGCATTCGTTTCGATAACTACAAATTTACTCTCACCCGGCATCAAAGAAAAGAAATTATCTGTATAAAAAGAAGGGCGAATAGGTTTCAAATCCTGATTGAGGAATTGCAACTGGTTGAAAAAGGCGATAGAACCGGACACATTTTTCACTGTAACATCCACGAAATACTTACCTTCGCTCTTTCTTATCTTATAAGTAGACTTCAATTTGGCTTTTTTCAATTGAGACAATGTTTCAAAACCTGAAGAAGTAGGTCCGGTCAACGTTTCCTTACCTTCATACTTATCATTGGAACGCCAGTAAAAATTGGATGAGACTTCCTTGCCTTTCTCATCTTTCAATCTCAACTTAATAAAATGTACCTGTGAAATATCTTCTGGAAAGCGAATGGTCAATACATCATTTGCCACACCATCCAAAGGAAGGTCAACCTTTACTGACTTTTCGAATACCTTTTTACTATTGATATCATAAACCTGAGCCACAACCGTATAACCTTCAAATTCCTGATAATAATCATTCACCACCGATACCGTATTCTTCAGATAATCAAATTGTGCATGCAAAGGTTCCAAAGCATTAGCTGTATGATAAAGTGAAGCTGTTGGTTCCAACGACCAATCCCACATACGGGCACAGACCTGACGAACCGGGCAATTATGATACCAGAAAAGTAAACCGGAACAGAAACGGTCACCATAATCAAGTTTATTATAATTCCATACTTCCCAAATACTTTTTGAGTTCATGGCACCCACAAATTGCCCCTTCTGTGCAAACTCATCAATAGAAGAAGATTGCCCATAATTATTAACCAAGTCAGCATACATGGTAGACATCAGATGGAATCCATTCCCATCCAGATAATCCCAAACCTCTTTATTAATAGGCCACAAATCTTTTTCGTCCATCATTTCCCGGAGAATTTCTACCGTAGGAAGTGTCGGAGCACCATATTCGGGATTAAAACCATCCACACGGCTACCTCTCGCAGAAGCCGTGTTTTCATAATGTTGCATCGGATTCACCTGTTTATATGGACTTCCATCATGTACACCTGCACATTCCGATTGCATCTGATAGCCACGTGTCCCATCAAGTAGTTTCAGCAGTTCAGGCGTACCGCTAACTTCGGAACTCTCATTCGACGCTACATAATAGGCCAGAGCCGGATGATTGCGGATACGTTTCACAGTAGAAGCCACGTTGTTTAGGTACACACTCTTATCCTGTGGATGGCGTGTATCTCCCGTCATCCAGAATTCTTGCCAAATCAATAACCCCAGTTCGTCACAAAGCTGGTAAAAGTAATCAGATTCAGCTATACCGCCTCCCCAAAGGCGGATCAAGTTGATACCTGCCTGCCGGGTGTATCTCAACTCAGCATAGGTACGTTCATCCGAAGTTCGTAACATTCCCTCAGGAATCCAGTTTGTACCACGGATAAAAATACGTTTACCGTTCACATAGAATACACGTGATTTATCGGGAGTATTTGTATCAGAAGTTATATCACGAATACCAAACCGGGTTTTAACAGAGTCACAGACAGCGCCTTTTACGCTTACTGTCACTTTCAGTTCATACAAGTTCTGAGGACCTTTATTGATCGGCCACCACAAGCGTGGATTACGGATAGTAAGTTGAGGGAATTCTTCCGGAGTGAAAGTCACATTTTTTTCCTCACCACGTAATATGCTGAAAGGCTTTTCTACAACAATATTTTCTCCCACTATTTCTCCTCTGACCACTCCGCTAATCGTATCCATCGAATGAAACGGATCAATAATTTCAACGGATATGGTTTCACGAGCGACATCATACCCCGGCTTCTGTAATTCTGACTTCACAAATGGATGACGCAACGCCAATATCCCTGTGCTATATATAGATATACTTTTCCAAATACCCGTATTGCGGTCACGAATACCATCCATAAAGGTAAAATCCCATCCAATACTCATAAGCATAGTAGTATTCAAACCGATGTTTCCATTACCCCCATTATGATATTCACCTACAGCTCCCCAAGACTTTGGCATAGTAGTCCCCGGCACATCTACCGGATAGACTTTGACAGCAAGAACATTCTTATTGCCTACTTTTACAAAATCTGTTATATTAATGTAGTCATTAACAAACATTCCATTGATCGTACTCAATAAATTACCATTCACCCATACTTCAGCCCGATAGTTGATGCCATCAGGCTGCAACCATATATTTTTTCCTGAGAAAGAAGCCGGAACCTCAAATTCCGTACGGAACCAATAAGTATAAAACTCACGACCTACTTTTGATATATCCGGTATTTTATTGGACTCTATTTTATTGTTCAGTCCATAATAGGGTTCAGGATACTTCTTATTATATACAAGAGAATTAAGCACGGTTCCCGGAACAATAGCTGACAACCAGTCACTCGTATTATATCCAAGCGACGAAACTTCCTCAGCAGATGCTTTCACGTCACTTACTTTCATCATCTTCCAGCTATATTCTCCCTGATGCATTTCATTCGAGTCCAACCAAATTCTATCGGTTGTTCTTGCATAGTTTGTATTACTGCTCTGTACGGAATATGCGACAGATAAAAATAGAAGCAAAAAAATGGATAACTTATTCATGAACGTCCTTATTAATGTTTTTCTGTAATATGCTTTATTACTGAACTACCGGAATAATCACCAGAAGGGAATACTATATTTATTTGTTCTCCATTCATACTTAATTGGAGAGACTGCTCTTTATATAGAGGATCGGCTACAGCTATTTCATATTGTTTGTCTTTCTTCTCAATGTATATTATAACTTTCTTATTAACTGCTACCACTAAATCATCTGCAAACCGTATTTCACCCGGCTCATAAAAGACGGCAGCATACTGTCTCTTATTCTCATTGGAAATCGCTTGTATCTGTTCAGAGTTAACTATAATCTTAATTTCATTCTCAAACTTCTTATCTGTAAAATAAGAAAGAGGTTTATCAGGCATTATAATATAACAGTAATCCTCATGCTGCGGAGTAGTACCATGCGAAACCCATAAGCTAAAAATCTCTTTTGTTACTGGTTTATCACTTGCTGTTACTTCAAGTTCTCTCCAAGCACCGGTTTGCTTGGCTTTTCTCAACGTTACACTCTCATTTTGCGGGAAAATATACCCTACATTATCATGGTAAGCCCAATCAATATTTTTGTCGGACAAGTTATTCGTTAACCGGTATGTATGTCCTGATAAGCCATATGTAACTTCACCATTTGCCAAACATTGATTTACTGAAGTACGAACTTCCTGAGTACGAGCCGCCTTAATGCCACTTCCCATGCATACCATAGCATCTCCCATAAAAAAGTAAGCTTTCCGAGCTTCCACACCTTGATAAGCATGTTCATAAGCCATTACACCATTATGAGCATTGCTAACGCCTCCACCAAATTGATTCGAACCAAACAAATACCAGCGGAGATCGGCAGTCGACTGATTAGCAACCGCCGTTGTTCCCGGTACCCGTGTCCAATCCCAAACAACAAAAGCATCATCATATTCATGACCGGTAGTCATTATGTTAGTTGCTCCTAATGGTAGATAATAGCCTTTCAAATTCTGCCCGTTCAGCATTTCCGTACCATTTGTTCGTACGGATATGACTTTGGCAGACATATAATAATCAGAACCATGATGGGTCATAATGTTTGATTTCCAAAAATGTGTATTTCCTGGTACCGGAAAGGCTTCGCCACCAATATGCCGCTTCCATGCCTCATAATTTTCCGCATGAACGGGATCAACTTCTTTCATTAAATCTAATGTATGCGTGGACATATTGCTCAAGCAATTCGGGCGACATATCCCCCGCCCAATCGTTCCAAAATCATATGCCATTCTATATCCGAACATCTGTGTCCCTTTCAGAAAAACATCTGATACCAGCTTAATCTTATCCGAAGTGAAGAACTTCATAAAAGATGTTTTATTAGCTAAAGTAATATACTCTGCCAAGTCGGACAGTAGTGACATTCCATATCCACCCGAATAAAGCTGAGGACGGTGCTGATGAATACTATTATCTCTTTTCATTCCTTCATCATCTTTCTCTTCTACATATATGGTAGAAGCAATGGAAGAAAATCCTTTGGCAATTAACTCATAATCATCTTCTATACAGCCTTTATGTATCAAGACTGCAGATACCCATGTTCTATTCTTTCCTTTATGGGCCATATTATCTGTCTTATCAACCAGATAAGAAGAAAGTCTCGTCACATCTTCTCTTTTCAACTCTTTCTTCAGCAAAAGAAGAGGAATCATATATTGGGAAGGAGCACCGATGTCCCGGTACCACCAATTTCCAGAATCTGGATTAGCTATCCGGAAATAATCTAACCCAAGAATTATTTTCTTTCGCAATTCCTGCTCATGAAATAATTTATTTCCGGGTTTACTATAAGCCAATGCCATGTTCTTTAATCTCTTGAGATGACGCTCTGCATCGAAATAGAAAGTCACTGTCTTATAATCAATATCTTTCCAGCTACCATCAGTTTGCATAACAGCCAAATCCTTTTCTGCTTGAGAAACGTCTACCGAATCCGACAAATATTCTTCCAACAATCTATTATATAAAATCTCTATATCTTTCTGTTTCTCTACAGCATAGCCGTATTCTCCCCAAAAGCATAGCACCAGACATATAAGTAGTAACCTTTTCATAATCATTCTTTATCTATAATCATCACCGCTGCGCTCATTGCCGGAACGGAGACTTTAACATATTCATTTTGTGGTTGATATTTCTCTCTCATATTTAGTTGAAAACTTCCATCAGCTTCTACTTCGGCATCGGCAAAACGTATTCCAGATGAAGAAATCGGAGACGGTGCTGTAAGTCTAAGTAACTGAACCGAAGCAGGGGTGTCATTCAGCCGAACTGTGAAGGAAATATCATCTTCACTTTTATTTAAAAGTGTAACTTTCAATGTTTTGCCATTGACACAAGCATATACGCTGCTGTTAGGAACAGAAGGTGAAATCACAGAAGGAACAATATTACCACCTTCACTTCCATATTTAAAAGCAAGCATTGCATAATAGATAGGACGAGGAGTAGGAATTCCTTTCTCATCCACTACAATAGGTGCATACTTACTAACACTACCACCATGAAAATTTACTCCCACCCCATTATTCAAAGCCACACTCCACATATAGTCTAACGCCCATAAAGCAGAAGCAAAAACATTGCTCACTCCTATTTTTCCACCTTGAGAGACTGTATTACATTCTGCCATACGATAAGTAATTCCGTGTTTTTGACATAAAAAATTCAATACTTGCAAATAACCTGATAAATGATTATCCGGTTCCAATATAGTTTTCCAATTTACTGTAGCATTCTTACCTGGTGAATTGTAATGATGTCCGGTCATCAAACTTATTCTGGAAGAGTAACTGTTCAAGAAAGACTCAAACCAACGGATATCCCCAGCAACTGCTGGCCCTGCTATAGTAATGTCAGGTAATCTCTCTTTTATCTTCGTATAATGTAGAAACCATTCTTTTTCATAATCGCTTATTGCATAATTTACAGGACGCAGATGTTTGTAATATAAATCAGGTTCATTACCTATCTGAAGAGCATAAAGAGCATTCTTTAATCGTTTTGCTACATATACAGCTTCATCCGAGTTTTTTTCAGGATTATTCTCTCCCAGATTCAGTCCCCAGATAACCTTCCATCCAGTTAAATCTACAAATTTTGAAAAAGTATCTACATCTGTAGTAGTTAAAGAATCCTTCCTCATATAATCAATGCGTGGCATACCTGTCCATGAAATCTTATCACTGCTATTTCCTCCTAATCGTAAGACGCCATTTCCTAAATTCTTCATCATTTGAATCAATACAAGATTATCAGGATGCAGATAACGGGAGTTATCGGTCAACTGAGACATTTCATAGCTAAATCCCAAAAAGTCAGAAGGTATGATGGTATGTAACCGATAATCGGAAAGTACAGTAACAGTAACAGGTACTTCTTTTTCACCTTTTATATCCAGCCCCAATACAACAGGTGTTCGGATAAAAAGTAGTACAACTATAATGAAGTGCAACTTCTTCATATATCTATAATTTTATTATTTTTCGGTAAAAACATCTACAACACTACTTCCTACGTAATCGCCCACAGGCAAAGTAAAAATAATATTGCTACCTTGTTCTGTTATAGTAACCCCGCTCTTCTCTATCATCTTTTTATTTAGAGTTAACGTTACATTTGCTTGTGTATATGTAGGATCTGACACAGCAATAGTATAAGTGTTACCTTTTTTTTCAATAAAGACAATAGAAGGCTTATCAGATGATATCACTAAACCATCGTCCATCTTTGTACTGGCGCTTTTATAAAAAACAAATCCATACTTATTGCCTTCACGTATAGCCTGAACCGAACCATCATTTTGTGCAATATAAAGATCTATTTGCTCAGCTAAATCCCGAAATGCATTTATAGACTTATCCGGTACAACAATATATTGATAACTGGCATTCTCCGGATTAAGTCCGTGATTTATCCAGACACTAAAAACATTCTTATCTATAAGCCCCGATTCTCCTGTAGCATTGATATCTTTCCAAGAACCTGCTTGAGACATATTTTGTATAGTAACATTATCTGTTCCTCTAAAAATATACCCTGTGTTATTATGATATACCCATTTCAATTGCTTCAATTGCATATTACTGTTTGATGACAGTTGCTTTTCTTGCCCATCATTATAAATAACCTCACCATTCAATAAATTCTGTTCTACAGAAGTCAAAACATTATCATTCTGAACATAGGAAATATCACTGCCTATACAGAACATCATATTATCAAAGAAAAAATATGCTTTATTAGCTTGCAATTCATTGTATTTACCCTTATAAGCAATAATTCCATTTACACCATCACTAACGCCTCCACCAAACTCGTTATTACCAATCTGATAACCTTCTAAAGACGTCTTATCCTGATTACCAATAGCAGTTGTACCAGGAATACGAGTCCAATCCCAGACCGGATATATATTATCATACTCCTTACCTGTTGTCATTATATTCGTAGCTCCTAAAGGAAGATTATACCCCTTTATGTTTTCATTATTCAAGGATTCTGTTCCATAAGTACGCTTTGATATTATTTTTGCGGACATATAGAAATTCTCACCATGTTGTGTCATCATATCTGATTTCCAGAAATGTTTGTTCACATTTGCTTTAGGAAAAGCGGTTCCACTATTTATATGATTTATCCATGCTCTATAAATCCCGGCATTGGCAGGATCGCCAACGACCGCCCTTTCCAAGACATCCACAGGAACTGTAGTATACTCAGACGTAGGACGTGATATATTTCGCCCTCTAGTTCCAAAATCGATAGAGTTTCGGAAACTAAGTAAAAGATGTCCCTCTAAAAGTAGTTTCTGAAATATTTCTTTCTTTTCAAGAGTAAATTCATTTGCAAACTGAGTATCAACAGACATTTCCATAAATTTTGAAACGTCATCGGTCAGCGACATTCCATATCCTCCCGAATAAATCTGGGCATGATGTTGATGGAAACTGCCATCTATTTTAATCCCCTCTTTCCCTTGTTCTGAAACAATTGACAATGTGGAAGCAATCGCCTTAAAAGCATGTTGTACTGTTGAATAATTATCCTCAGCACACCCTTTGTGCATTGCGATTTCAGCAATCCACGATAAATTCTTACCACCTCCTATATAACTTTCAATCTTATCTTTCAAATATGCTGCTGCCACAAGCATATTTTCATGTGAAATATGTCCCTTCAACAACAGAAGTGGTATCATATAAGCTTGAGGGGCACCGATATCATTATACCACCAATTATCCGAACAGGAAGGTGCCTTTTTCTTAAAACATAACAACCCCTTTTCTATTTGTTGTAACAATGTAGCATTATTGAAAAATTTGCTTTCAGGATGCTTGTAGTTTAGTGCCATAGCTTTTAATCTGTTAAGATGGCCATTCGGTTTCCAGCCATCAGCAGATATTTGATCATTATAGTCAATATCCGTCCATGAACCATCTGCCTGCATTGACTTTGAGAAGCTTTCAATATTCTTATCATCTGGTATATCACTCAAGTAACTAGCAATCAATCGCTCTGTAATTGTATCAAGAGCTTTTTGTTCCTCAGGTGTATTGGTATACTCTATATTATCCTCATTGTAAATTTCGATCTCGGATATTCTATACCCGCCAGTATAGCCTAATCTCCCACGTAAGACCAATTCCACGTAGCGAGCTTCTTCCTTAAAACCCTCAAATGTACTAACTGCTTTTTCTTCTACATCATTCCTGGATATAACACTTACTATTTTATCTTTTTCTTTTCCAAAATTGAGGCTATACGCATTACATCCACGTTCATCAATCCAATGCACTACTATTTTTGATACTTCTTGTACGCTCCCTAAATCAATTAGAATAGAATGTTTATATGAGTCCGCAGATTCCCAATATGTTGTTAAATCACCATCAGTCATTAAATTAGCTTTTTCAGTATTAGAGCCTGAGCCAGTTATGCTATTAATTCTGGTTTCGACGGTCTTTCCTAAAGCCAAATTGATAGATTCTTCCGTATCAGGGTCCTGATTATCTTCTTCTTTTTCAATCACATCATTATCATGACAGGAAATAACAAAAGAGGAAAACAACAAAAGAATTGCACTTCCTTTCAAAAATTTAGTTAAGTTCACGGCATTAAATGTTAGTTTTTTAATTTTCAAAAATAAAAATCTCTTTAATAAGAAGTTAGTTCAATAATGAACTAACTTCTTACATTGCATAACTATTTAGTTATAATTAGAAATATCCAGGATTCTGTTCTTCCTCATCAGAACCACGAGGATTCAGTCGGTCAATATGCTTTTGAGGAATTGGACGCAATTTGTGATACTCTTGAATATTCTTCATTGCATCAGGATTCCATTTTTTTACATACTCAATTAATTTCTCACAACGCACCAGATCCTCCCATCTTGTATATTCGCCTAAAAGCTCACGCCCTCTTTCATCCAACATAAAATCTACAAAATTCATCTTCAGGTCATCTGCCGTCACTTTTATATTTTCATAAGTAGATTCTGTATTTTCCATCTCACCACCTTCTTCTAGCCAATATTGAGGTACCTTTTTCTCGCCAGCTTTCCAGGAAGCACGTTCACGAATAATATTAATCAAATCAGCAGCTAAATTATAGTCCCCCTTACGACCTGCCGCTTCCGCAGCAATCAAATAAGTCTCGCCAAGACGCATACGTACCCATTCACGTACACCTTTTTGTTCATTTGCTGTTTCTCTTAATGGATCCTCGTATTTCAGCAAAATAGGATAATATCTGTTATTTTTACTTGGATCATTCTTATTCCATTGAAAATATTTATACTTATATGTTCTATTTTGGGGAGCATTTAAGCTATAATAGATTGCAGTATCTCCTATAGCCAAGGAAGAAGTCGCTTTATTACAATAATAGGTCCATTTAAAACTCTTATAAAAACGGGAATCATTTTTGCGGTCAAACAACTCAAACATCGTTTTATTGGTAGCACGATGAAAACGATAAGGACGACCATTAGCTATATCACGCATCATACCAGGTTGATCTTCATACCATGACCCCCAATATAAGTGAGATTTGTTCCCATCTCCATTATATATCGGATCAAGAGTAAACTGAATAGAAAAGATAACCTCACTATTCCCCATATTGTTAACATCCCACAAATCTGAATAGTTATTTAACAGAGTATATTTAGAACTGTCTATCACTCTTCTAGCATAGTAATAAGCACTATCCATATCAGTTGACAATTGCCCACGCTGATCAGTTATTGCACTACCACGTGTAAGATAAACTTTAGATAATAAATGGGCAGCGGCATATTTAGTAGCCTTACTTTGATCCGTACCTGTAGCTGATTCCCTGAGATGTTCTGCTGCATATCTTAAATCGCTAACAATTAGCTTATAAACATCTGCAACAGAAGAACGTTTAAAGTCTGTCTGAGGTTCTTGTATTGCTTCAGTGACCAAAGGTATCTTACCAAATTGCTGAACTAAATCGAAATAAAAGTATGCACGAAAGAAATTCATTTCAGCACCATAGCTCTCTTTCTCAGACTCCGATATACTCGCTTCCGGCAGTGCGTCTAAGACAAGATTTGTCACTCCGATAGCTTTATAATGATTTTCCCACAAACTATACAATTTCGATTCTGTTGGTGACAAAGTTGCACTATATAAGTTATACGGATAACTTAATGCTCCCTCTGCACCTGTTATCAGGTCAGTACCTAACTCTGTAAGAACATTAGAGAACTCCCCACCAACTCCAAAACGCATATAAGCATATGTAGCATCAATAGCAGCCAGTATGCCTTGTTCTGTTTTATAAAAATCACTTGTGATACGGGGAACTTCTTTCTCAGAGAGAAAATCATCACAACCAGTATTTGTTAGGGAGGTAAACCCGCAAGCTATCGTAAGAATTATGCCGATACTTTTTCTATATTTTATAGTTTTCATTTTATTCTTATTTTATTAGTTTAAAAAGAAACATTCACACCAAATATCCAACTGCTTACACTCGGTGAAGCATAGGTTGCTGCTCCTTCCGGATCGACTCCTGTATAGTTTGTAAATACAAGAGGATTCTGGGCAGTAACATATAATCGGCAATTAGATAAAGTTGCTTTATTAACCAGATTCTTAGGTAATGTATACCCTAATGTTATCGTTTTTACACGTAAAAAATCCGATTTTTCATAATACAATGAGGACTCATACTCTATATTATCATACAGTCTGTTAGGGCGAGGATAAGCATTAGTCGGATTGTTTGGAGTCCAATAATCAAATTTCACACTATTATTACGATAGGACTGATGATTCACGCGAACTGCATTTTTCAACATTCCGCCTAAGGTTCCATAAAGAACAATATTCAGATCAAAGCCTTTATAAACAAATGTATTGCTAAGATTAAAAATATGTTTGGGACGTTTTTGTCCAAGGATCATACGATCATTGTCCGCGGTAATTTTATGATCTCCATCGATATCCAACAATTTAATCATTCCTGGTGCAAATTTGTGACCATTCTTATTATATTTTTCAATTTCAGCAAGATCTTCCGGAGAATCCTGCCAGATGCCTATTTTCTTATAATCATAATATACTCCAAGCGCTTCACCTATAAACCAGCTATTACCTATATCATCTACTTTTCCATTATACAATTCTACAATTTCTTCCTTATTAGTTGAATACATAAAATCTGTAGACCATGTGAAATCTTTATTTTGTATATTTACCGTAGACAAACTAACCTCAATACCTTTATTTCTTGTTTTACCAACATTAGTAAGTACACTCGTATAGCCAGAGACAGCAGGTAACTGACGGTCAAGCAGCAAATCATGTGTATTTTGCAGATAAGCATCAACTGTTCCACTCAAACGTCCACGGAAAAAACTGAAATCAACACCTACATTCCATTGCCCGGTAGTTTCCCAAGTCAATGTTTTATCCGGTAAACTAGAGGAAGTGTAACCAATAACCATATTTTCTCCATAATTATAGTACTTCTTTGATAACAATCCTTTTGTTTGATAAGGATTAATAGAAGTGTTGGCAGTTACACCATATCCAAAACGCAATTTCAAATTATCAAGTTTATCAAAATTCTTAAGAAAGTTTTCCTCATTTACTCTCCATGCTAACGAAAAAGCAGGGAAAGAAACCCATTTGTGTCCATCAGCTAGACGCGAAGAGCCATCATAACGCATTGAGAATGTAGCATAATACCTGCTTTTATAATTATAATTCAAGCGTCCCATGAAAGAAGCAAGGCTCCATACTTGGTTATTACTATCATACCCTGTTATATCCAATGCTGATGCAATATCATTAAAAAGCAGATCATCCGAAGGTAAATCCTGAACAGTAGCACTCAAACTTTCGGTTCTATTACGCTGAATAGATTGCAATAAAGTAACTCCGATAGAGTGTTTTCCAAACTGCTTATCGTAAAATAACAGATTTTCAAAGGTATAAGCATAAGTTTGTTGAGTAGCATTTTTTGCCTGATTAGGATTGCCCTGTCTTGCATTTGAAGATAAGAAGGAATAATCCTGACGAGAATGAAAATCAATTCCAATATTTGCACGATACTTAAGCCCATCTAATGGAAGCTTGATTTCCCCATAATAGCTACCTAAGAAACGGTTAATTTTCAAAGGATTAACCACTGCGTTAGGTTCTAAGTATTGAAGAGGATTCCACCATTGAGAATCACCTCCTGAAGTCATCAATGTAGGAACTCCATCATCATCATACAATCGTCCAAGTGGATTCACACGCCAACAATCCTGGAAGTTAGAACCTCTATTCTGTAATGAATGACTGAAGTGCGACTGTCCGCCTATCTTCAACCAATTAGTTACTTCTGCATCAACACTCAACTTTACTGTATAGCGTGAGTAATCTTGATTCTTATAAATACCTTCATTCTTGAAGTATGTAGTATTAAAAGCAAACTGCATTTTATCACCTCCTCCTCTAATGCCGAGTTGGTGATCAGTCACTATACCTGTACGTTCTACTTCGTTCCACCACAAAGCACCGGAACGTACTTTGCTGGAATCATAATTACCGTTTTCATCATAAGCCATTGCAATAGATTGCCAAGTATAATCATCACCAGTAAACGAGGGTAATGTTTTATCCAGTTCCATATTAGGCAGTGCTGAATCGTATTGTCCAGCTGCTCTATAAGCTTCACGCACATACTCCGCATATTCTGCTCCATCCATTAATTCCAACTTGTTTTGAATGGTCTGAATACCATAATAGCCATTATAGTCAACCTGCACTTTCCCTTTCTTACCTTTCTTCGTTGAGATTATGATAACTCCATTAGCACCTCTGGATCCATAAATAGCAGTAGCTGAGGCATCCTTAAGCACCTCTATTGATTCTATATCACCAGGTGCAAACAAATTAGGAGCTGTTGAAATAGGAATACCATCCACAACATACAACGGATCATTGCCTGCTTTGATAGAACGTGTACCACGAATAAGAATAGACGGAGTAGCTCCCGGAGTCCAACTTGTGTTCTGTATCAATACACCCGGAACTTTACCCTGAATAGCCTCCGCTGCAGATAATGCCGGACTCTGCAAGAGTTTTTCAGAATCAACAGAAGTAACAGAGCCTGTCAAATCACGCTTTTTTACAGTTCCATAGCCTACAACTACAACCTCATCCAATTCTGAGGCAGCCTCAGTTAAAACAACATTCATCACCGTTTGCGTACCAATCTTTTTCTCAAGAACATTGTAACCAATATAGCTAAACTTTAAAGTCGAATTTGATGAAACATTTATTTCAAACTTTCCATCTACATCTGTTATTGTACCATTAGAAGTACCAACTTCCACTACACTGACTCCTATTAACGGTTCATTCTTCTCATCAGTGACTAATCCTTTAATATTTTTCTTTCCCTGACCATAAACAGTAAACAGAGATAAACACAACAATAGTAGGATTACAGAAAACCTTTTTCCTCCTATTTTTCGTTCACTTTTGTTTGTTAGCATAAAAATGTTTTTCATATTAATATATTTTAAATTGGTTCTATTTTTAAAAGGCATTTATTAAAAAGATAAATACCATTAAAGTATCAGTATACATAATTCACCAAAACTCAAATTATCAAAAAGTATTCTAATGATATTTTTTTAGCAATACCTCCAAAAATTAAAGAGTGTTTTTCCATATTCATCGTTATTTTTAGAAATTAATAATATAGTATCTTTTCCCAATACCCATAAAAAAAACTAATACACTATTGAAAACGTTTAATGTTGTTTCTACATGCAAAATTAGGGCATAAGCGATATGCATATATACAATATCTCGCCAATATCATGCTTATATCCGCAATGCGCAAAGAAAATACATTTATGGCGAAATTGAATACAACCGCCTTTTAACGGGAGTTATCCCCTCAATCATAAAACTTAAGTTTTAACTAAATCTCATCTTATTAAAATAGAAATTCAACCAAATAGAATTTGGGAAAACTCGATCAGAGCACTATCTTTGTTGACCAGTTAAAGTTATTAATGCCAAGAAGACTACTACTCATGAAATATTATATTCAAATATCTTTGTTGCTACTATTTTGTTCTATACAAAATATCAGTTCACATAACCTTAGGCAAATTAGTAATCGTGACGGTCTATCAAACAGTTCCGTAACTTGCTTATTTCAAGATGAGAAACGATTCCTATGGATTGGTACTTATGATGGACTCAACATGTATGATAGTCAAAAAATATATGTCTATAAGCCAGATATCAATAATCAAAATAGCCTTTCAAGCAATGTCATCAGAAAAATCATAGAAACAGATAACTACCTATGGATTAGCACTAAATGGGGATTAAACAAACTATCGCAAAAAAGTAATGCAATAGAGGAATATTATAATGAATTTGGTGAAAATTCATATATTGCCAAAGACAATCAAGACTATTTATATGTATTCAATAGACCAAATACATTATCTCTATATTCGAACTTAGACAATAAATTTATAAACTTCCCTATCTATAAAGAGAAAGAATTAGACAATGTATCAAGTTTTATTGTTGATTCTCAAGATACGATATGGATTAATCATAAAGGTATAATGGAAAGGTATACCATATCCGGGAAAAAAACAAATAATCCTCAAATTGTCAGACATCCGGACTTTACACATCCCCACCTTATAAAATATGCCTTTTACAGTGACGAGAAAATAATTATGGTGGATTCTGAAGGAAACATATTTTACAAAGAAAAAGGAAAACTACATTTTATCAGAAAGCTAAAGCAATTAATTCAGGAAAGTGGTAAAATTGGAGCCATTATTTTTGATGACAACGATGTTCTTATCGGATTTGAGACAAATGGTCTTATACGACTTATGGCTGAACAAAATTACCAAGCAGAGAAGTTCAACATTAATTGTGGTATATTCTCTTTATGGAAAGATAAACAACAAGATATTATTTGGATTGGTACAGATGGACAGGGGGTATATGCCTGGACAAAAGACGAATATACATTTACTAATATATTGCTCAATGAACTTCCGATCAGCAAGAAAAGGCCGATCCGCGCTGTTTACACTGATAAATATAATACTCTATGGTTAGGAACCAAAGACAATGGTATAATAAAGATCAACCATTATGATACTTCAAAAGAGTATTCAAATGATAATGTCATACACCTTACAACACAAGAAGGACTTACGAATAATGAAGTTTTTGCATTTGCACCAAGTAATGTATATCCAATTTTATGGATCGGTTCAAATGGACCTGGATTAAATTACTACTCTTTTTCGGACAATAAAATTCACTCATTAGCTAACAATACTAATCAAAATATCTCCCATGTACATTCCATGTGTGAAACAAACGACTCACTATTGTGGGTAGGTGCAGGAAATACTTTATTAAAAATAAACATTCAACAACAGAAACAAGGCCTTGAAGCTAAAAAGATTCAAGCATTCAATTTTGATGTTCCTCATAAACAGAAAAACAATCAAATATATTCTATATATCCAGAAAATGACTCCATTATTTGTATTGGAATGCGTGGTAATGGGGTCATCAGATTAAATTCTCGCACTGAAAATTATTCTTTCATTTCTTTTGATAGAAATGGTATAGCCCCCATGAGTGATATATTATGCATATATCAAGACCAACATGAAGATATATGGTTAGGTACAAGTTATGGATTAACCAAACTGAAAATCTCATCTAATGGTAATTATGACTATAAGAATTTTAATGAGAATGAAGGTTTACCCAATAATACAATACACGGAATTATTGAAGACAAAGAAGGACATCTATGGTTAAGCAGTAATACCGGCATTATATTATTTGATTCCCAAAAGAATACGTTCAGGAACTTTAATCATAGAACGGGCTTAGATATAACAGAATTTAGTGATAATGCATATTTTCAAGACAAAATAAACAACAGATACTTTTTTGGAGGAGTAAATGGCGTAGTCTGGATAAAAAAAGAGAAAAAAAAGAAAAACAACTTTGTGCCTGATATTCACTTTACAAAAGTAAGAATATTCAATAAGGAATATAACATTCATGAGTTTGAGAAAAAAGATAGTAATTCTCAAAATATCGTGTTGAACCATAATCAGAATTTCTTTGCAGTCTCTTTTGTAGCCACAGACTTTATTAATGGCGAGAACTGCAGATATTCTTATAAACTTGAAAATTTCAATAATGTATGGATGGATACACGCTCTAATGAAGCGCAATTTACAAATATCCCTCCCGGAGATTATACATTGAAAGTAAAATACAATGATGGAGGAAATAGCAATGACAATTTAATCAAAAGTATCCGTATCATCATTCTTCCCCCTTGGTATCAGAGTATTACAGCCCAGATAATATATGTATTATTGATTATTGGGGTAGGATTGGGATTTTGGCATTATATCCGGCGGAAATACGAACGAAGAAAAGCCGCCATGTCCAAAAAGTTAAATGAAAAATATAAGGAAGAAATGTATGAAGGTAAACTACGTTTCTTTACCAACATCACACATGAATTCTGTACACCACTTACCCTGATTTATGGTCCATGCGAAAGAATTCTGCAGCATGAGAACAGTGATGTTTTCATTAAAAAATATGCCCAGATTATAAAATCAAATACAGAGCGTCTCAATAGCCTGATACAAGAAGTAATAGACTTCCGTCGCATGGAAACCGGCAATCAAATATGCCATATACAAGAACTGAATATCAGCAAATTAGCAAAAGACATTATAGATTCATTTGGTGAGTTGGCAGAACAAAATCAAATCCATCTGGAAACAGATATCAGTCCAGATATTATATGGAAGAGTGATTATAGCGGATTTACTAAGATTCTAAATAATCTTATTTCGAATGCATTTAAATATAGCCCCGAAAATGGAACAATACGTATATCCATAAAAATAAAGGTAGATAAACTAAATATTAAAGTCTATAATACAGGAAAAGGAATTTGTAAAGAGAATATTCCACTTATATTTAACCGATACAGTGTACTTGATAACATTCAGGAGAATAGCATTAAAGGACTTTCTTCCAGAAATGGTTTAGGACTTGCCATTTGTCAAAGTATGGTAGAACTACTGCAAGGTACTATTGAAGTAAAAAGCGAAATAGACCAATATGCTCAGTTCATAGTGAACCTACCACAGCTTGAAGTAACAGAAGAAGCCGAACATGTATTGAATGAAACTCCTAAATCCGAACCTCTAAGCAACAATACGAATATTGAAACAGCTGAAAGAGGTGATTACGAAAAGGAATTCAACCAACCAGAAACAACCATTCTGATGATAGATGACAACAAAGAGTTACTGTGGATGCTAAAAGATATACTATCCGATGAATATTCCATTTTAACGGCAGAAAATGGTGAAGAAGGGCTTGTTTTATTAAAACAAAAGACACCGGATCTTATCATTACAGACATTATGATGCCCAAAATAGATGGAATCACCTTAATCAAACAACTCAAAAGCAACAAACATACAATGCATATTCCATTAATTATCCTCTCTGCAAAAAATACAACCGATGAAAAAATTGAGGGTATAGAATCTGGAGCAGACGCTTACATCCCCAAACCATTCAATACTCAATATCTTAGGAGTATCATCAAACAACTATTAAAAAAGCAGGAAGAATTAAAGCAATACTACAACTCTTCAGCAAGTGCCTTTGAATTTAGTGGTGGACAGTTGTTACAACAGGAAGACAAAAAATTCATGGAAACTGCTGTTGAACTAATCAATGAAAATATGGACAACACTGAATTTGGTCCGGAAGAACTTGCAGAAGCCATGCAAACCAGCAGCAGAAATTTATATCGCAAGTTTAAGAATCTGGATCAACTCCCCCCTAAAGATTTCATCAAAGAACAAAGAATTAATTATGCTGCCAAATTACTATTAACTACAACATTGACTATACAGGAAATCATGTATCGGACAGCTTTCACAAATCGGTCACATTTCTATAAAGAGTTTGGCAAACGATACAATCAAACTCCCAAGGAATACAGAGAGAGCAATAAATATAAAGACGATTCTCTCAACTAAAAAGAACCTGTATATACACCAAAAACTTAAGGCAGGAATGAAAATAATATTCATTCTTGCCTGGGGGCGTAAAGTAAACTGTGTCATGCGCTGTTTTTCTTTCAAGCTCATCGGTCGGGGATCGGCCAGCGCCAAGGGGGTGCACCAGCACTCCCGACGAGCGTAAAATTACAACAACTTAAATCTATCTCCAAACTTTATCGCCAGTTGTTGGGCAATGGTGCCCCAATTAGCCAGTGGCATAGGAGGCTGTAATTTATATTCAGTGAGCACCTCATATATTCAGACTCTCTATTTTCCCAACTGTTAAGGTGACTGGTCCTAATAAACCAGATTCAACAAGAGGTGAAGTCTTATCATAATGTTTCCAAGTTGTAAATGCAATTCTACCTCCTGCAGGCTTTGGTTTACCCTGTAGATACCATTCAGGAAGTTTCTTGATACCACCGTTGCGCAATGTAGAATATTTATTTGGAATATCCTGATAATTATAAACATTCTCTTCAGGCAGATACTCATCACCAATCAATCGGTTGACCCATAAATTTGTTACACGAATTTCTATCAGATTATCTCCTTCGTGCAATAGCTGCTGTATATCAATGGCATAAGGAGGTGCCCAACAAATACTAGCACGTTTTCCATTCACCAACACTTCAGCAAGTACTTCTACTCGACCTAGATCCAAGCGCAAACAAATATCGTCCTGCAAATAGATATTATTTATAGATAACGAATAGAGATAAGTCATCGTTCCCGAAAAATGACGAACCCCAAAATCCTCTTCTAAATGTAATGAATGCAATCTGGCTAAAGTTATTTCCTCAGATGCTCCCATATTTTGAGGGAATCGAACAGTCCAAGGGCCTTTTAACGGAATACATGTAGGAAGAGTATCAACATGCTTACGGATACTTGTACGTTCTGCAATAAACTCATAAACACCAGCCTGCCATGCAACAAACCGATGACTGGGTAACCATGAAAGTACCTGCTCACTTGGATGAAACGGAGCAGGTATCCCTTTTTGATAAAGGTTTGTTATTTCTGTTTTGTCAATACTGGAAGGATGGATACACAGATTGCAGAGTCCTCCTTCATAAGCATCCGCTTTACACAACAAATCCGAATGAGATGTTTCAAGATGCACGATTGTGTCTGAAGTTGTTCCTACTCCGGCATATACTCCATTTATCCAAAGATGCGGTGTGTTATCCTGATAAACTAAAGCAAAATGGGTCCATCCCGATAATGGTCTGGGATTTCGGTATACAGCTTTATTATGTATAGTCCGTTCATAGACAACGACTCCATTCCGACCTACTGACAACCCAAGGGAACTATGTCCTTTTCCATGCCGTCGCTCTCCTTCCAAAGGATAAATAGCAAAAAAACGGGCACGCATATCACCGAGTTCCTGTTCTTCCGTCATGGCTATATCCACCTCAGGCTTTATCCAACAAGTAATACTAAAATTTGCAGACAAAGAATCCTGTTTCACTACATTTCCAATAGTTGGAAACAAAGAAACACCATTGTATTTCACATCTGTGTACTTCCGTTGTTTCTCAACTTTACGAAAAACAACAAACATGGATCCTGCAGGAGTTAGATTAAGAGGTATTTCTACGCCCTCGTTATCAGTGCGATAGACCGGGCACTGTAGAATTTCAGTTGTATAAGGATCCCATAACTCAGGAATATAACCTTTTATCCGGAAATGAGCCGTTCCTTTCTCGTGCGCTCGCTTACGATTTGCAACGAAGTATATCTCGGCTCCTTCTTGTTGATAATGGATAGCATGAACAGATGAATTTCCTGCTTCAGAATGATAAACAAAGTCGGGAGACACACCTAACCGGTTAAAAATGGTTTGCAAATCTTTTCCTTCATGCACGTTCGGGTGCTGCCAAACTCTTTGCACCAGTGCAGCAAACTCATTCTCTTTCTCTCCATCACATAAACCTAAGGTATGCAGTGGCCTTTGCCCAACCAATACCATTCCCTCACCTACCAATCGGGCCAGTATCCGCAACGTATGTAATGACATTGTTTCCGATTTAAGCAACACTAAGAGCTTATAGCCATCAAAACGTGTAGCGGGAAAAAGAATCTTTCCATCCTTGATATGTGCTTTGTCCAGCATTTCAGTATTTACCATATCATAATCATATCCTTCCGGAGGGGCCAGTAGGGTTTGTTCCGGTTCAATAGTGCTACCAAAACTATCATCACCATTATGATAAAGAATATCACCATAGAAAGTTGAACTCTGGAAAATGTACTGGCAACGGTTCAAATACTCAATCCATGCTTTTCCCGGTTTCCACCATGTATTGGTACGGTCAAAGTGTAGCCCCCACGCCCCCATCGTCATTCCCGGAGCAGCAGTAGGGTGTGGTTGGTGGGCAAATCTATGAAAATAAATTCTACTAAGCCCTCGGGTAAACATATAATCACCTAATGACTTTAAAGCATATGGATACTGCAACCATTTATCCGCATCCGGTTCAGAAGTAAAAGCCTCGGCACCAACTACCTTTCCACCAAGCGTATGTGCTATTGAAGCTACTTGTTTGACGGTACGATTATACTTATAATTTGCCCAAAGTACAGTCTGACCACACCAGAATTCCCCCATATTAATGTCAAGCTGTTGTGCCACCTGTAATTCTTCCATCATATTGCCTCCATAAGGCTCAGTATAAGTTATTATACCCTTCTCTTTACATCGCTTTTGAAAATGACCATAGTAACGTTCAGCAAACATATCAGCTCTAACTCGACGAAAATCAAACAGGAAACGCTTTGTACTCTCCTCGCTCTCAACTATTTTATTGGCTAATACGGGTAAAAATGGATACAGTTCATACCCATGACTTTGTTCAAAATAGGCAGGCATGTCGGAAGTCCAATCCTGGTCACCCGTTTCATAACTATCTATTAGCAAACCGATCTTAGAATGTTTGGCTATTTTCTCCATTGTAGGCATCAGCCTTTTAAACATACAATTCAAATGATAATCCAGTGCTTCTGTACTGAATTTGTCACAATCTAATCCGGTTGATTTAGAGGGGGCTGACTTATTCTTCTGATCTTTGGCTGTTTGTCCAAAACGCATAATCAGCCACTCACCAGTAGGAACATCCCAAGTTAAAACACCATCCTTATCAAGCCTATTTGATAATTCAAGAATTGACAACCTAGGTATTACTTTCATATTTGCCGGAATAGCCAAACAATATGTATCTATGTAATAATCAAACATATGTTTGGGAGTGGGTAACTGAATCCTGACTTGTTTTCCACCCGTTATTTTAGTTTCGCTCCACGTTATTATTTGCATAGCTTTATCTGGAGTGATCCACGGACCACCACTGGATGACCAACCGGGGCAGTTGTGCATTGCAAACTCCAAACCCAACCTTTCTGATTCTTTGAGCGTATGCAGAATAAGATCTACCCATTCATCACTAAGCGACTCTACCGGACCAATAGGGATGCCACTTCCTGCTTCAAACAATTGATACCCCGCAATACCATTTGCCTTCATGGCTTCAAGATCACGGGTTATACCATCTTTAGTTATATTACCATTCATCCAATGCCACCATGTATAAACTCCGGAAGAGAAAGGCGGATTACGAAAAGCGGATTCGAGAAGAGCTGAAGAAGATTTAGACACCTTGTTTTTACAAACTTCCATAGCAAAAGTTGGACTAACCAAGCTAACAATACCTGCTGATGACAAAATTTTAAGAAAGGTGCGTCGTTCCATAAATAAAAAGATTTTTAGGTGAATTCTATTAATCATTGCATTTCTTTGCAGCAAAGAGAACAAAACCTTTTAATTCCCTTTGCCACATTCCATATTGAAAACAATTCTCAAATTGTCTCTACATGCAAATATAGGAACTCAACAACAGATACATATATGTGTTCTTGCCAGAATGATATCTAAACCCACAAAATACAAAATGAATACACTAATGGCTAGATTGAGTACAAAACCAGTGGTTCGACACTTGCGTCAACAGACATTATTTCTTCAGTAACCGCCGCGTCAAATAGTGCACCGGATACCACACCGAAAGGAATCCGACAGTAATCACCGTAATAAATATCAGTACTACATCCGTTACATGCACACTAACAGGATAAGCATCCACAATAAAGCTGCCATTACCACCACCTAAGGAAATAATGCCGAAACGCTGCTGGATATAGCAAAGCAACAGACCAAGAACAATACCGGAAAGTGCACCGAACAGGGAAATAAGCCGACCTTCAAACAAAAATATACGGGCTATCAAGCGGTCATCAGCTCCAAGATTACGCAGAGTCTCCACGTCTTCGCGTTTATCTAGGATCAACATGGAAAGAGAACCAATCACATTGAAACAGGCTATCGCAAGAATAAATGTGAGAAAAAGATAAGATATGAATTTCTCTATCTCCATAATACGGAACACATCAGCCTGCTGCTCATAACGGTCTAGTACTACAAATTCATCACCTAGGATACGAGCAATCTTTCTCTGCACAGCCGTAACATCCGTCCCCGGCTTCAACTTCAATTCAACAGCCGACACCTCCGTGTCATAATTAAAAAGATTACGAGCAAAGCTAAGAGAAGTAAGAATGTAGCGTGCATCATACTTCTGCTGATTGACAACAAACACTACACCGGGAGAAAAAAGGTAATCACGATTGAAAGAAGCGGAAGGATTAGCCATATTCACGCGCACATTCCGTTTGGGAGCATACACCTGAAGGGGATCAACAAACTGAAGTCCTGTTCCCAACTCAGATATCAATTCCACACCCAATACGCCATAATCTACGATAGAGTCATGCAGGATAAACTCACCTGCACCGTACAGCAAACTATCAATAGACGTAAGCTCCTCGAAGTTATCTTCCACCCCTTTAATAATAGCCATAGCCTGACGGTCCTTATATTGCACCATGGCATTCTCCTCCAGCGTCTCTGTCCAGACACCAATTTCCGGCAAAGAGCGCACTTCCTGAAATGCTGCCCCCTGCGGTTCAAAGACTTTTCCTTCACGAATCGTAATTTTCAATTCCGGATCAAAGGCTGTAAAGAATCCTGCTACCATATCCTGAAAACCATTGAATACGGAAAGTGTACAGACCAGCGCCAACGTAGCCAATGCCACTCCGCACACCGAAATGCCGGAAATGATATTGATAGCATTGTGTTTCTTCTTGGAGAAGAGATAACGCCGAGCTATGTAGAAGGGAAGGTTCACTTCAACAATTCATCTATTTTTTCAAGATAATCCAGTGAATCATCCACAAAGAACTTCAGTTCCGGAATGATGCGAAGCTGATGACGCACACGGGTTCCCAACTCATAACGGATAGACTTCATATTATCATTGACATTCTTTATTATCTCTTCCGCCTTTTCCGAAGGGAAGATACTCAGATAAGCACGTGCGACACTCAAGTCCGGGCTGATACGCACAGCACTGACAGAGATCAGTACTCCCGGCATGGATTTAGTTTGCAACAGGAAAATGTCACTCAATTCCTTCTGAAGCAAACGGGCTATTTTATTCTGACGAGTTGTTTCCATAAATCAATTATCTATATTTAAAGGCAAAGTTACGCAAATATCTCGTTAGACTCATGATTTATACTTTTTTTAGCACCAAAACGTAGCTTTTCATTAATTAAAAACTACATTTGCAACAACATCACAAAATAGCTTACTTTATGAAAGTACACGTTTGGATAATACTACTATTTTTCTCATCCATTGCCTATGCAGAAGAGGATATCCGCTGGAAAGATGCAGATGAAAAAATGCAGGAACAGCAGTATGAAGAAGCTGCAAAATTGTATAAAGAATTAAGTCATAAATCAGATACCGTTTATGAGGAGATCAATTCCCGTGGAGTAAAGGATATGCGGAAAATCTACTCAATCGATGAGCTGGAACTTGCCAACAGCCAGCAACAGAACCGTTTGCTCTCATTAGCTCTCATCATCCTTCCGTTTTTTATTGCCATTGCCATAGGCTGCGTTGTATATTTAAGAAAACAACGTAGAAAGCTAATACAATCGCAACTGAAGCTTCAGCAGGCACAAGAGGAAGTAGAGAAATCCACGCGAAATAAAAGCCTGTTCATTTCGAACATGAGTCATGAAATCCGCACCCCCTTAAATGCCTTGTCCGGTTTCTCTGAAGTACTGACCACCCCCGGTATTGATGAAGATACCCGGAAACAATGTTATGAAATCATTCAGTTAAATTCCCGCCTACTGATCAATCTGCTCAACGATGTAGTGGATATTTCCTGCCTAGACGTAAAGAACATGAAGTTCGACCTAAAGGTATGCGACGCTGTCCCTCTTTGCGAAGGAATCATTCAAACCGTAGAAGGGATTAAGCAAACACAAGCTGCATTATCTTTCGAAACAACACTGCCTTCTTTGGAAATAGAAACAGACATATTCCGCCTGCCCCAGGTACTGATCAACATTTTAGTCAACGCCACCAAATTCACCAAAGAAGGCAGTATTATCCTGCGGTTAGAGCAAAATGAAGAGGGTATGGCGCAATTCTCAGTTACAGACACCGGTTGTGGCATTCCATTGGAAAAACAGCCTACAATATTCAACCGCTTCGAACGGGTAGACGAGAAATCCCAGGGAACAGGTATCGGTTTATCTATCTGCCAGTTTATTATTGACCAACTTGGTGGAAATATCTGGATAGACCCGGAATATACGAACGGTTCACGTTTCATCTTCACTCACCCATTAAAACAAGCAGGCAAAGCATGAAAAAAATAATTCTCTTTATTCTGCTTCTAGCAGACATACCCTTCCTGACAGAAACACATGCATCTACGAAGCAGCAAGCGCGCGACAGCATATTCCAGACAGCCGCTACCATACCCAATGATTCCATCCGCTGCATATTTCTGAGAAATGCATTCCAGCAATACATTGGTCAGGAATCGGCTACTGAATATCTGGATTCTGCAATTGTGCTTGCCCGCCGGAAGCAAATACACGGAGAAGAGTTATGGGCACTTTTTGACTATTGCCGCCAATATGAATATCTTGCAGATATTTTCAATCAGCAAAAAAGGCTTTTAATACTGAAAGAGGCCAGCTACCAGTATAAGGATTATGCATTTTACTATACCATGTGGCTTTCCGTACTTCAGGCACGATGTGCGCTGGGAGATACCGAATATGCCATTATGCAAGCCCAAGAGATGAGAGATGAGTCCACCCGCCTCAATTATAAAAAAGGCAACTTCATCGCGGCTCTTGCATTGGCACAAGCCTATGATTTTGCCGGACGGTATGACGAGGCCATCGAAATATACAAACAGGCTTTGGAGAATAATCCTACGGCCAATGAAAATGGACTATTAATAATACACGGAAATCTGGCTAAACTTTATAAAAAACAGGAAAAATATCCGCAAGCCCTCAGTGAATATCAGAAGCAACTGGATGTTCTCACAAAAGTGTCCAAAGGACTTCCCCTATCAGACACATTCAAAACAATATTTCTGGAAATAGAAACATCGTTTTGCAAAATCTATATGATTACTAAAGACCAGGAAAAACTAATCCAGCACCTGAAAAAGGCAGAAGAATATTATAGTGATAATGTGTATCTCGGTGCCTATATAAACTACCATAGCCTATGGGGATTTTATTATAAGCTCACTAAAGAGTGGGACAAATGCTTCCGGGAGCTTGACCTGGCATTGGCCGCCTGTAGGGGAACGGATCCTTTCAACGAAAACGACTTACTCAAATCAAAAGCAGACGCCTTGCTGGAAACCGGACGTTATAAAGATGCTGCCAACCTGTATAAAATGGTAGCCATAAAAGGGGATTCTCTCAATCAGGACATGCTACAACGGCACAAAGAAGCCCATCAAGCCAACTATAAAATCCGAAGAGCTTTACTTGAAAAAGAAGAACTGACCAAACGATATCGTTATATACAGGTAGGTGCAGGTACAATTATATTACTAATATTAGTTTTTGTCATTATACGTGCCTATCATATTCGCTGTCAGTTACGGCATGCAGAGAAGGAAACCCGAAAAGCCTTCGAAAGAATGGAAGCCGCTGACAAGATGAAAGAATGCTTCCTCCATAACATCACCTATGAGATACGTATACCCTTGAACACTGTAGTCGGTTTTTCTGAATTACTATCTTCAGAAAATGACTTAACGGATGAAGAAATAGAAGAGTATTCAATTGCTGTAAAAAGCAACTCAACGAAACTACTAAAACTCATAAACAATATCCTCGACTTATCACGCCTTGAAGCAGGAATGATGCGCTTCACCGTTCAAGAATGCGATGCCGTTCAACTATGTCGGGAAACCAGAATGATTGTGGATATGGAGACTCCCGGCATTGTGAAATCAACCTTCAATACAGAATTGGAAATGTTGCAGATAAAGGCTGACAGTAAATGGTTCCTGAAATTACTTACTTCACTCTTATCAGTCCCTCAAGAATATAAGGGAGAGAAACGCGAAGTGGAATATACTTTAAGCCAGGAAGACAAATACCTGAAAATAATCATCCTGCGAAGTCCCCTTTATCAGTGTTGGGAGGACGAACAGGAACAACATATCCTGCATAATATCAACCGCCTCTATGTGGAAACGTTCAAGGGGAGTTATCAAATAGAAGAAAAGGGAAAGGAAAAGATTGTCTCTATCACATATCCGATATCCTGAATTACTTCTTATGGATAATTGTTAATCCGTCCCGCAGGGGAAGGATTACTTTTTCTACGCGTGTATCATGTGCTACATGTTCATTGAAAGCCTTGATGCCAATGGTTTGCAAGTCATTATTGCGGGGGTGTTCTTCCAGCACATGGTTATCCCACAGGGTATTATCGGCGATAATATAACCTCCGTCAGAAAGATTGGAAAGCACCATCTCGTAATAATCAACGTATTTCCGCTTATCTCCATCGATAAAAGCCAAATCGAACGTTATGCCCAACTGCGGCACTAATTGCAACGCATCACCAATGTAGAGTTTTATTTTATTCGCATACTCAGAACCTTCCAACCACGGACGGGTAAAGTCTTCCTGCTCATCATTGATCTCAAACGTGTACAACATGCCGTCTTCCGGTAAGCCTTCGGCAAGACAAAGAGCAGAATAACCGCTATATGTCCCTATCTCCAGAATACGATGGGGACGTATCATTTTAACAAACATCTTTAGCATCCGCCCCTGTAAATGGCCCGATGCCATACGCGGATAAAGCAATTTAAGGTGTGTGTCCCGATAAAGGGCCTTCAGATAATCTCCTTCATCGTCAATATGCTGCAAGATATATTCGTCTATGGTCATAGAAATGAAGAATGAAGAATGAAGAATCAGGCTATACTGCACAAAAATTCTTCATTCTTCATTTTTAATTTATTATTTATTAAAGGTATCTGTTTTTATTGGGTAATACACTTTCTTCCGCATACTTCAGAGCATCTCCCACTACATTAATTTCGAGGAAAGAAGTATGTGTTCCGGCTTTACCGCTACTCAGATAACCCACCATATCAGATTCTGATAAACGGCCTTCTTTCAGCAGACGACGCAGAGCTGCGAAATAGTATTCCTGGCCGTTAGCAAGTTCCGGCATGTAAATAGCTTCCACACCGTAAGAAAGTGCCAGATGGCGCATTGTCTTTTCCTTATAACAGATGGCCAGCACCGGATATTTACCACGGAATGCAGCAAGGTTGCGGGCAGTACGTCCACTGTAACTATCAGTGATGATCGCACGTATCTTCAACTTCGAAGTAGCCTTTACAGCTTGTTTCGCCAGGAAGGCAGTCACATCGTTGCTGTTCTCATCCAGTGGAATACGAATATCGTTATCAGCCAATTTATCTTTTTCTGCCTGTGCAGCCACCTTTGTCATAGTCTTCACGGCATCCAACGGATATTTACCATACGCCGTTTCACCGCTCAGCATCAAAGCATCCGTACGGTAATAAATAGCATTCGCAATATCTGTTACCTCTGCACGGGTAGGACGCGGATTGGTAATCATTGTATGAAGCATCTGCGTAGCCACAATTACCGGTTTCTTTGCCAGGATACATTTACGAATCAGCAAACGCTGAATACCCGGAATACGCTCTTGGGGGACTTCGATACCAAGGTCACCACGAGCCACCATCACACCGTCAGCCACTTCCAGGATTTCATCAATGTTATCAACGCCTTCCTGATTCTCTATCTTGGCCACGATACGGATATCACTGTTATGAGCATCCAGAATTTCCTTTATATCCAGAACATCCTGTTTATTACGCACAAAAGAATGAGCAATAAAGTCGATGTCTTTCTCAATAGCATAAAGAATATTGGTACGGTCCTTTTCCGTCAGAGAAGGAAGATTGATGCGTACTCCCGGCACATTTACGCTCTTACGACTTCCCAAAGTAGCATCATTCTGTATCTCACATACCAAATAATCTTCCGTTTTATCCACAACAATCATTTCCAGATCACCATCATCAATAAGGATGTGTATGCCAATGGCAACATCGTGCACAAAGTTAGGGTAGGAAACGGAAATACATTCACGGGTAGTTTCCAGATCTGGATCACCTACGACTTTCACTCTATCACCGACTTTGTAAGCGATAGGATCGGCACAGATGGTAGTACGCACCTCCGGGCCTTTAGTATCCATCAGGATAGCTATACGGTTGGACACCGCACGCACATTATTTATCAGCATCTCCGAACCTTCGCGGCCGAGATGTGCCGTGTTCATACGCACCACATTCATACCGGCTTCAAACAAGCCTTTTATAAAATCAACATCGCAACGCTTATCAGAAATGGTTGCAACGATTTTTGTCTGTTTCAATAACATAATCTTATACCTATTTTTGTTTAATTACAAATCATGAATTACGAATTACTCGTTGCCGGTCAAGGCTTCGAGCGCCAGGCGGTAAGAGTTCAATCCGAAACCGCAGATAACGCCTTTGCAGGCGCAAGCTATCATAGATACATGACGGAAAGCCTCACGAGCATGCACATTAGAAATATGTACCTCGATAACCGGAGAAGTCACTGAACGGATAGCATCCTGCAAAGCAATGGAAGTATGGGTGTAAGCACCTGCATTCAGGATAATTCCGTCTACATCAAAACCGGTTTGCTGAATCTTGTCTATCAGCTCTCCCTCGATGTTCGACTGGAAATAGTCTATTTGTATATCAGTATACTTCTTACGAAGTTCGACAAGGTAATCTTCAAAAGTAACACTGCCGTAAATGGAAGGTTCACGTTTGCCCAGCAGATTGATATTCGGGCCATTAATAATTTGTATCCTCATAACACAATTTTTTATACCTTTGTTCCGGAACTATAGCTCCGCAGCAACTCCGTAAGAAGTCCGTACCTGCTCCGTAGTAAGTCCGTAACAGCTCCGTATCAGGTCCGTAGTAAGTCCAAGCCTATAGACACGGAGCAGATACGGGGCAGATACGGATCGGATACGTTCCGGAAAACATTCAAATTCAGGGAACAAAGGTAGAAAAAAGAAATGAAATTAGACGAAAAAACAATAAATAAGGAGAAAGAAGCACTGATTATCAGGAAGTATCAGCAGTATCTAAAGTTAGAAAAAGCACTTTCTGCCAATACGCTTGATGCCTATCTGACCGATCTTGATAAATTGCTGCGTTTTTTGAAAGCAGAGAATATTGATATGCTGTCAGTCACTCTGGACGACTTGCAACGTTTCGCCGCCGGCTTGCATGACATCGGCATTCATCCCCGCTCCCAGGCACGCATCATGTCCGGAATAAAATCATTCTTCCACTTCCTGATTATGGCAGACTATCGGGAAGATGATCCCAGTGAATTGCTCGAAGGTCCTAAAATAGGTTTTAAACTACCGGAAGTACTAACCGTAGAAGAAATAGACACCATCATAGCTACTGTAGACATGAGTAAAAAGGAAGGCCAGCGCAACCGGGCCATTCTGGAAACTCTATACAGCTGCGGACTGCGCGTCTCGGAACTTTGTAATCTGAAGCTGTCCGAGCTCTATTTCGATGAAGGTTTTATTAAAGTGGAAGGAAAAGGCAGCAAACAACGATTAGTCCCTATTTCCCCACGTGCCATCAAAGAAATAAAATACTGGTTGCTCGACCGTAATGTTGGTAAAATAAAGAAAGGATTTGAAGATTATGTATTCCTTGCCCGCTGGGGAAACAGTATCTCCCGCATCATGGTTTTTCACCTGATAAAGGAGTTGGCGGAGAAAGCCGGTATCACCAAAAATATCAGCCCGCACACCTTCCGTCATTCCTTCGCTACCCACTTGCTGGAAGGAGGCGCGAACCTGCGTGCCATACAATGTATGCTGGGACACGAGTCCATCGCAACAACCGAAATTTATACCCATATCGACCGGAATATGTTGCGGAGTGAGATCATTGAACACCATCCAAGGAACATCAAGTACAGAAAAGAGACAGGATTTCATTAAATTATAATAAAATTGGCTATTCCTTTCAGATTGTGCCGGGAGATTTAATATCTTTGCGAGGCTATTATCATGTGGTAATAGGCACTAAGAGAAACCAATAGACTAATTTCAATTACAAACAATTAATTTATACCTAAAATGACTAAGAGATTGTATCTGCCTTTGTTAATGGCACTGGTTGTTGCACTTTCATCTTGTAGCAGCAAAATGGGTGAATTATCTTCTGATTATTTCACCGTGACCCCTCAGGTTCTTGAAGCTGTTGGTGGCAAAGTTCCCGCCACTATCAACGGAAAATTCCCTGAAAAGTATTTTAACAAGAAAGCTGTAGTAGAAGTAACTCCGGTTCTGAAATGGAACGGTGGAGAAGCTAAAGGACAGTCAGCCGTATTCCAAGGAGAAAAAGTAGAAGGTAACGACCAGACCATCTCATACAAGATGGGTGGTAACTACACTATGAAGACTTCTTTCGATTATGTTCCCGAAATGGCAAAATCAGAGTTATATCTGGAATTTAAAGCCACAATCGGTAACAAAACAGTAACTATTCCTGCTGTGAAAGTAGCTGATGGTGTGATTTCTACCTCTGAAATGGTTGAGCAGACACTGAGCAGCGCTACTCCTGCCAACGGTGACGACGCTTTCCAACGTATCATCAAGGAGAAACACGATGCTAACATCATGTTCTTGATTCAGCAAGCTAACGTCCGCGCCGGTGAATTGAAGACCGCTAAGGAATTCAACGAAGAAGTGAAGAACGTAGACGGTGCTGTTAACAAGAAGATCAGCAACATCGAAGTTTCTGCTTATGCATCTCCTGATGGCGGTGTAAGCCTGAACACTAAGCTGGCCGAAAACCGTCAGGACAACACTGCAAAGGTTATCAACCAGAACTTGAAGAAAGCAAAAATTGACGCTGCAATCGATACAAAATATACTGCTCAGGACTGGGAAGGTTTCCAGGAATTGGTATCTAAATCTAATATCCAAGATAAAGAACTGATCCTTCGCGTTCTGTCTATGTATTCTGATCCTGAACAAAGAGAGCAGGAAATCAAGAACATTTCTTCTGTTTACAAGAACTTAGCTGACGAAATCTTGCCGCAATTGCGTCGTTCTCGTCTGACTTTGAATTATGAAATCATCGGTAAGTCTGATGATGAAATCGCTAATCTGGCTAACACAGATGCTAAGCAGCTGAGTCTGGAAGAATTGCTGTACGCAGCTACTCTGACTAACGATCCGGCTAAACAAGAAGTAATCTTCACTAAAGCTACTCAGATTTATCCGAACGACTATCGTGCTTACAACAACTTAGGTAAACTGGCTTACCAGTCAGGTAACCTTGACAAGGCTGAAAGCTACTTCAAGAAAGCAGCTTCTATCAAGGATGCCCCTGAAGTTAACATGAACCTTGGTTTGATCGCTTTGACAAAGGGTGATAAAGCCGCTGCTGAAACTTACCTGAGCAAAGCTTCCGGTGCAAAAGAACTGAACGAAGCTCTGGGTAACCTGTACATCGCTCAAGGTCAATATGACAGAGCTGTAAGCGCATTCGGCAACACGAAATCTAACAGTGCCGCTTTGGCTCAGATCCTGGCTAAGGACTACAACAAAGCTAAAAACACTTTGGCAAGTGTAGAAAAGCCAGACGCTTATACTGAGTACCTGATGGCTGTATTAGGTGCAAGAACTAACAATTCTTCTATGGTTACCAGCAGCTTGAAGAGCGCTGTAGCTAAAGATTCTTCATTAGCTAAGAAAGCAGCTTCTGATCTGGAATTTGCTAAGTACTTCACGAATGCAGATTTCATGAGCATCATTCAGTAAGAAGCTCTTCACTAATTACGATTAGTGATTTTAAGTAGTAAATAAATAAATATCTGTAGAATGCCCGGCGTTGAGAAATGTCGGGCATTTCTTTTTTATTATCTGCAAAAGCCGTACTTTCGCAAAAAAGTATTTAGAGATGAAGAACGTCTGTCTATTATATCTTCTATTAATCGGCCTCTCTGCCTGTGGTGGAAAGAAGACCGATAGTATCAGCCTCAGTGGAGAAATCAAAGGATTGGGGAATGATACCATCTATTTATATGGTGCGGACAGAATGCATGACCGCATGGATACACTGATTGCCGAAAAAGATAAATTCTCCGCGACACTTTCTGCTGATACGTTAGTCACCACAATCTTATTATTCAGCGATGGAACAGAGTATCCGCTTTTCCTGAATAAAGGGAATCAGATACAAATAAAAGGCTCCATGACCGAACTATCCTCTCTACAAATCAGCGGCAATGCCCCCAATAAAGAATTAACAGACTTCAACCAGGAACTAAAAGGATTGGGTACCCCGTCCGGAAAAGCTTTGGAAGAGAAAGCGGAGAATTTCATTACTGAACATCCTGCTTCATTAGCCAGTATCTATCTGCTGGATAAATACTTTGTGCAAAACCCTCAACCCGATTTGACACAAATCCAGAAACTGGCCGACCGGATGACCGGAGAACTGAAGGACCGTCCCTTTATGGATGCATTGCTGAAGCGGATTGAAGAAGAAGAAAAGGTAGCTGTAGGGAAATCGGCGCCCTACTTCCGACTGCGCAATGCGGAAGATAAAGATATAAGTCGCTCCAACTTTAAAGACCAGTACCTGCTCATACAGTTCTGGGCTTCGTGGGATACGGTCAGCCGTGCAAACAATGCCATGTTCCGCCGTATTTATAAGAAAGAGCAGAAGAATAAGAACTTCGCATTACTGGGCGTTTCTCTCGATCTTGATAAAAAGAAATGGCAGGAAACCATCAAAGCGGATACGCTGAAATGGGAACAAGCCTGTGATTTCTCCGGCTGGAGCGGAGAGATTATCAAACAATTTGCCATACAGACGCTTCCCACCAATATACTTCTCAGTCCTACGGGAAGAATAGAAGGTAAAAATCTGGATGAAAAAGCAATTGAGAACAAGCTAAAAGAGATTGCTGAAAAAGAAAAGGAGAAATCACTCACCACTAATCACTAATAAACACGTGCTAATCAAAGTTTTCGGAGCGGCTGTGCAAGGCATCGACGCAACTCTCATCACCATTGAAGTAAATAGTTCAAGAGGTTGTATGTTCTATCTTGTCGGACTACCGGATTCGGCCGTCAAAGAAAGCCACCAACGTATCATTTCCGCGCTACAAGTGAATGGATACCGGATACCTACCAGCAATATCATCATCAATATGGCACCGGCTGATATCCGCAAAGAAGGTTCCGCCTATGACCTCCCACTTGCCATTGGTATGCTTGCCGCCGGAGAAGTAATCCAACCGGATAAGCTGAACCGCTACCTGATGATGGGCGAACTGAGCCTTGACGGTAGCCTGCAACCCATCAAGGGGGCTCTGCCCATTGCCATCAAAGCACGTGAATTAGGATTCGAGGGAATCATAGTACCCAGACAGAACGCTCTTGAAGCGGCTGTAGTCAATCAGATTCAAGTATATGGAGTTGAAAACATCAAAGAGGTAATAGAATTCTTCAATGGGAAGCAGGAACTCACTCCTACCATTGTCAACACCCGCGAAGAGTTTTATGCACAACAAAGTAGCTTTGATCTGGACTTCGCAGATGTAAAAGGGCAGGAAAACGTAAAACGTGCACTGGAAGTGGCAGCAGCAGGGGGACATAATATTATTCTGATTGGTGCCCCGGGAAGCGGAAAATCCATGCTTGCCAAAAGATTACCATCCATTCTTCCCCCGCTGTCCCTGGGAGAGAGCCTTGAAACTACAAAAATACATTCTGTGGCAGGAAGACTGCAAAACAATACGGGGCTTATTTCAAAACGCCCGTTCCGCGATCCCCATCACACCATTTCCACAGTGGCCATGACGGGTGGAGGCAGTTATCCACAACCAGGAGAAATCAGCCTTGCCCATAATGGAATTTTATTTCTGGACGAGTTGCCAGAATTCAATCGCAGCGTACTGGAAGTCCTCCGCCAACCGCTGGAAGACCGAAAGATCACCATTTCCCGTGTGAAAAGCAATGTGGAATACCCTGCCAGTTTTATGCTGGTAGCCTCTATGAACCCATGTCCTTGCGGATATTACAATCATCCGACAAAAGCTTGTGTATGCAGTCCGGGACAAGTACAAAAATACCTGAATCGTATCTCTGGTCCTCTACTTGACCGCATCGACCTACAAATTGAAGTAGTTCCTGTACCTTTTGAGAAAATGTCCGATGCACATCCGGGAGAAGCAAGTTCCATCATACGGGAGCGTGTAATCTCCGCCCGACAAATTCAGGAAAACAGATATGCAGATATTCCGGGCGTTTACTGTAATGCACAAATGAGCAGCAAACTACTTTCCCTATATGCTCGTCCGGATGACAAAGGTCTTGCCTTACTGAAAAATGCGATGAACAGGCTTAATCTTTCCGCCCGTGCCTATGACCGTATACTAAAAGTGGCACGTACCATTGCCGACCTTGAAAACAGTGACCTGATACAGCCCTTACATTTGGCAGAAGCCATCGGATACAGGAATCTGGATAGAGAAGACTGGGCGGGATAATCCAGAAAAAAACGATAGTTCACTATTTTCCCCCTAATTTGCATCATTTTCTCCCTAACTATAACTTCATTGGCTTAGATTTGCAGTAATCAAAATCTAAAATACTATGGAGGCAAAGACATTATCCCGTTTTTTCCCAAAGTTGTCACTTATAATAAAGGACAATATGGAACAACCGCCTTTATTCTTTACATTACATCTATCCAAAGATAGTAATATAAAGCAAATATCCTTTTGTCTTCCATTCATCTCAATTAATTGTATATCACAATATTACAATAACCTTGTAATACACTTGAAATATATCTGTAATAAGTACAGCCTACTTTTGCAGCCAGAATAATATTTATAAATATACAGAAGAAGAGAACATAATTTATAACTAAAACTTTATTTTATGCTGAATGTACAATTAAAAAGAAAAAGGACATTTGCGCAAAGCGTGCTCTTTGTAGTGTTCTTGCTAAGTAGTACCTTAGCATTTGCCCAGAACAAGGTTACCGGTACTGTTACAGACAAATCCGGTGAGCCATTGGCAGGCGTCAATGTATTAGAAAAAGGCACCACCAATGGTTGTATCACCGATCTTGACGGTAAATACTCTATAGAAGTGAAAAGAGGGCAAACCCTCATATTTACTTTCATTGGCTTTACTAAAAAAGAGGTTCAAGTGAACCAAAGCGCTATTAATGTAGTAATGGAGGAAGATTCCCAAACATTAGATGAAGTAGTAGTAGTGGGATATGGTAGCATGACGCGTAAGGATGTTACCAGCTCTATCACAACAGTGAAAGCAGATGATTTGAACGTAGGTGTCTACACTAATCCGGCGCAACTGCTACAAGGAAAAGTTCCGGGATTGACCATTGCCAATACCAGTGATCCTAATGGCTCGGCATCTATCTCTCTGCGTGGTACATCTTCTTTACGCGAGGGTGCAGCCATGGAACCATATTACGTAATCGATGGCGTCCCGGGCGTCAGCCTGTCACTTATTGCTCCGGAAGACATTGAAAGCATCGATGTTCTTCGTGATGCCAGTGCCACAGCCATCTATGGTTCAAAAGCCGCTAATGGTGTAATCATTGTCACCACCAAGAAAGGTAGCAAGAATGGTAAAACCAATGTAAACTACAGTGGTTATGTAGCTATAGATAATACTTTGAAAACTCTGGACATGATGAATGCCAGCGAACTTCTGGCCTATGCCAACGCAAATAATGTCGACCTTTCCCCCTACTACGATGTAAACAACCCGGCCGACACCAATTGGCAGGATGAAGTATTGCGTTCCGGTTTCAGTCACAATCATAATATCTCCATCAACGGTGGCAATGAAAAAACCACCTATAGTGCATCTCTCAACTACATCGACCGAGAAGGTGTTGTGAGAGGAACTTCAATGGATCGCATCACAGCCCGTTCTTTCTTGCAAACCAAAACTCTGAAAGATCATCTGGATTTGTCGGTTAGTGTAAATGCAAGCATAACCAACAAACAAACGGCCTCAACCGAAAATCAGGGACGGAGTGTACTGGATGCCATGTACTATTACAATCCGCTGGTTCCTGTAAAGAATGCAGACGGTTCCTGGTACGCTAATACAAGTATCTCACAAAGTTATAACCCGCTGTCAATGGTCTATGAAGATCAGTACAAAACAAAAGAGAAAATGTTGCAAGGTATTGCCAAAGCAACCCTTCACATCATTGACGGACTAGATTGGAATCTGAATCTTTCTTATCAAAACGAACAGTATATTTACAGTAACTACAATACTACACAGTCACAACTTCCCAACATCTCTTCCCGCCACGGTCAGGCTTCACGCAGCACCAAGGAAAACATCAAGAAGCAGATGGAAACTTACGTCAATTATGACCATGTATTTGCCGACAAACACAAACTGGGTTTGATGGCCGGTTACTCTTGGGAGCAGAACGATGATAATGATGGCTTCGGTTTAACTGCATACAACTTTTATGACGATTACCTGAAATATTACAATATGGGATTGGCCAACAATATGGATATTGACGGCATTAATAGCGACAACAAACTTTCAACCCTGCGCATGATTTCATTCTATGGCCGCGTAAACTACAGTTTTAACAGCAAGTACCTGTTCCAAGCTACCATACGACGCGATGGTTCTTCCGCTTTCGGCAAGAACAACCGCTGGGGTACATTCCCTTCCGTATCATTGGCATGGCGCATTACAGAAGAAAATTTCATGAAGAATCAGAAAGTGTTTGATGACCTGAAATTCCGCATAGGCTATGGTGTAAGCGGTAACTCACTGGGATTTGACGCCTATACCGCACAGCAAACTTACGGTGCATCAGGTTGGTTCACTTACGTGGATCCCGTCACAGGATCATCCTCCAGCTACCGTACACTGGCCGCTACCAAAAATGCTAATCCAGACCTGAAATGGGAGCGTACAGGCATGTTCAACGTCGGTATTGACTTCGGATTCTTCAACAACCGACTGACCGGTACCATCGAATACTACGACAAACGCACAAAAGATTTAATTTATGACTACCCAGTTTCTACCAACCGCTATCCTTACGGCACAATGACCGCCAATGTAGGCGAAATCAGCAACAAAGGTATCGAACTAACCATCAATGCCACCCCCGTAATGACAAACAACTTCACCTGGAATACAACCTTGAACATTGCCCACAACAAAAACAACGTGGAGTCACTATCCAATGATACTTATTCTGTGAACTACCGTGATTATGGCAATCCAGACGTAGGCGGCTATGCTACTACCAATGTCCAGCGACTGATGGAGGGCAGCCCGGTAGGTCAGTTCTACGTTTGGGAATGGGCCGGTTACAATGAAGACGGTGGTTCCATCTTCAACGACTATGATACAGAGGGAAATCTGATAGGCACCACCGATGCCCCGGATGATGGCGATCGCCGCAAAGCTGGTTCTGCACAGCCTAAAGTTACTTTCGGATGGAACAATGCCTTTACCTACAAGAACTGGTCATTGACTGCCTTCTTTCAAGGCATTGCTGGAAACAAAATTTTCAATGCAACACGTGCCTTCTACAACAATGTAACCTTGCTCAATACCGGCAAGAATGTATTAAGCGAAGTGGCTACCATGCAAAAGGCTACTGATACACGTGCTCAAGCTCCATCGGACCGCTATATAGAGAACGGTTCTTATTTACGCCTGGCTTCGTTATCATTAGGTTACGACTTCGGCAAACTGGGTGATTGGGTAAACAGTCTGGAAATCTATGCTACCTGCAATAATGTGTTTACCTTAACCGGTTACAAGGGAGTAGACCCTGAAATCAATCTAGGTGGCTTACAACCGGGTATTGACTGGCGCAATACTACTTACCCACGTACTCGCACCTTCATGTTTGGCGTGAATATCAATTTCTAACTCCTTAAAAAGAAAATATGAATATGAAAACAAGATATATTCTTTCCGGTGTCTTGATGGCACTTGCAACTGTAGGTTGCACTGATTTGGATGTAGATATAAAATCGATCTATACAAAATACCCTACCGACTCTGAGATTGCTATAGAAGCCAAAATAAGCGATGCTTATTATGCGTTCCGTGCTGCGCTTGGCCGTCGCTACGATGAAGGAATTTCATGTAATTCAGACGAATATACGGCAGTCAGTTTCGGTGGTGACTATCTAAACGAACGTGACATGGCCAACTTCTCACTCCATAACGTCGATCCCAATGCCTGTAAAAGCCAGTTGAATGTCTATAACGATATTCAAAGCGGCATTACCAAATGTAATCAAGTCCTCATAGATTTGGGAGATGAAAATGCTACAGTTTCCGCACCAGTACGCGCCGCACGTGCTTTCTATACTTTTCTGCTAATGGACAACTGGGGAGATACTCCCATTATCGACTATCGTCTACTGGATGAGAGCGGCATTGTCAACCGCTCTCCACGTGCCGATGTAGCTCGCTGGATTGAATCCGAACTATTAGAAGTGCGTGATTACTGCCCGACAGAAGTCTCCGAAAACACTTATGGTAAGCCTACTCGCTGGATGGTAGACGCACTGCTCGCCAAACTTTATATTAACTGGAATGTCTATACACAGGATGTTACCAGTGCCAGTTGGTCTTCTACCGCTGCAAATGAAAAGATAAACGAATGCGTAGCAATGTGTGATGATATAATTGAATCCGGTCTGTTCGATCTGAGTGATGATTACAAGAAAAAGTTCCTGTACAATAACGGAGCACATATTAAGGACTTCATTTACGCCATGCCATTTGACGCAATTACTGACGACAACGACCATGCTTTATATTATGCCCGTTTCCGTACTTGGCGTCAAGGACAGAAGAACAATGGCTTCTACTCCGTTGCTCTGTCTTCTTCTGTAGGTGGGAATATGGCATTAACTCCTGAGTTTGCAGAGTTGTTCTGTCTACCGGGAGATCGTCGTAACGATGTTATTGCCGGTGATGGCACAGCCGAAACATTTGATGTTTACCAGTACGATGCCGTCACTGGTGAAAAAACAAATGTACGCAACTTATACAACAATGAAACTCCGGTCACTTTCACCAAGCAGATTACATTGATAAAACAAGATGGTGATCTCAATACTGGTAAGGACTTGACCGGATGGATACAAGGATATAAATCTATCAAATTCTTTCCCTATGTAGAAGAAGTAAATGCTCATTCCCGTCATCAAAGTAACGATGTGCCTATTTTCCGCTATGCAGATATCCTGCTGATGAAATGCGAAGCTATTGTACGAGGTGCATCCGCTACCCGCGGTGACACACCACAAAGTCTGTTCAATCAGATTCGATCTTATGTGAACGCTCCTACCATAGCCACCAATCCGTCTTTACAAGATATTTTAGACGAGCGCGGTCGCGAGTTTCTTGACGAGCATTGGCGCCGCAATGACTTGATTCGCTTTGGTGACTTTGAGCGTAATTGGGGATTCAAGACTCTAAACCCGAATGCGAATGCATTAACAAATCGTTTGCTGCCTTTGAGTAACGATGTATTGAACCTCAACACCAACTGGGAACAGAATAAGGGATATTAGCAAATATTATAAACTTAATAAGAGACTTGTATTACATTCAAGGACTTTGCATTTTGTAATGCAGTCTCTTTTAAAACAAAATTGATATGAAAACAAGATTACTATTATTAATCTTGGCTCTATGTTCAGCATCATGCCAAGACAATGCATTCTTACCTTCTCAGGAATTGATTCAGACTCGTGCCGTTGTAGATAAGAATAATATATCCATTTCTAATCCAGAATTGATTACGAATTGGGAAAATCTTAAAGAAATAACTTTGAATACGATAGGAACGAGCACTATTAATAAAAGAGTCTCTACCCCATGGACAGATAGTTCTACTCCACTATCAGAAAAGTTCCGTAAAGATATTAAGGCAGAGGACGGTTGGATTATGCTGTTTCACACCTTTAAAGAAGTGGGATTAGATGAAAAACAAAATTATATGTGTCTCTATAATCAATTCACAGGCTTCATAAAGATATTCTATTATTATGAAGGAGATAGAAACAGCCAAGGGACTCAATGGTTTGTACGAACTTCTAATGGAGAAAAAGCGAAACTTTTCAACTTGACAGACTATATAGCCAAAACAGATACTGCAAAATGTGACCATAATATCGTCTTATATTCAAATCTATCTGGAGATCCAACGAAAGGATTAGTTACAGGATGGAATGGCTTCGAATTTGAAGTTCCATATTGTACTGATTATCGCAACATGGACTTTGTAATTGGTGCGTATGATAAGAATATTACTTCTTATGATTTTTGGGGCAAAGAAGAATCCTCAATAGTAGGTACTACAACTGGCACAAGTAATAATACATCCAGCAGTACTACCACGACAAGTACGGCTACTATTGATGGCGAAGATGCCAAAAAGTATATTGAGAAGTTAAATCAAAAAGCAGAATTAGGCTCAAAAATTGACAGTCTAATCACATCTGCTCCCAATGGAGGACATGCTTCAGCTCTCACTTCAGGAGCCAATAAAGCTTTTGGAAGAACAACTACTACCACTACCTCTTCCTCTTCTTCTACTACCACAAAAGAAGATATTAAATTAACTATGACAGGAACCATTTCCATGACTGGAAACGGAAGTTCAGAAACAACTGCAGGTATTCCATCGCTATCTTTCAATCTTTACAAAGCAATGAATCCTTCGGTTAATAGTCAAGCCAGCACATGCAATTCTTTTATTTATAATCGTAATCGTACTTCGAATGCGGAAGAGCATTTTTTGGGTGTGTGGACAGTAAGGACTCAACCTTGGATTATTTATGAAAGATTTACCCCTGTTAAAATAGAGAGAAAGACAAAAATACCAAAAGGTGAAATTGTAATTTTAGGAAACACCACAGTTCCTAAAATAATTTCAACATCTGGATTCGCACATATGAATCCAGATATAATAAAATATAGGGTTAGCGTAACTTCAGATATTGAGCTAATGAGATGCGACACTTTGAACGGCATTCCATACAAAAAAGGCATTAAAGATATTGGATCCGATATTACAAAAGACAAACTTCTCTATAAAGATATAAGCAATTGTTTTTATGATACAAACTCCACAAAAACAATTAAATGCAACGGTTCAATAAACGAATCGAAAAACGAAATCTATCGTTACTATTATGATTGGGGAATAAATTTAAACGGAAGAGTATTAGCTATTGTATCATTAAAAGCTACATATTCATATCATGGGAAAGTAATCACTGTTAATCAATCAAGAATAGTTGAAGTAAGTTATAATTTTGATGCTATCTATGTAGAAGACTATGATGCTTGGTATAACAATTACAATCAAGGATGTGCTGTTATTAATTATAGGAAACCAGCTTATGGTATATTAATAGAAGAAGAAGATTTGTATCTATATGGAAAATAGTGAATATAATAAAGTATACATTTTTATGTTTCTCTTTCAGAAGTGTATTCAGCATAATAATTTCTGATAAAAACTATTTTTCAAGTAGATTCATTTATAATATAAAAACAAGTAATTGTTTTCTTTTAGAGTTTCTAAAACCTAAAGCCCCGCATTGCAACTGATACACCCAAATTAGTCAGTTGCAGTGCCTGGCTTTTTCATTCAAACAAAAACTTCTACCAATGAAAACCAAACTAATCACACTATCCTTCCTATTGTTATTCTCAACAAATGCTTTTGCACAAGATACCGGACTTACCAATTACGTCGATCCGCGTATCGGTTCCGAGGGACTGGGCCGTGTCTTCATCGGTCCTTCCTGCCCCTACGGAATGGTGAAACCCTCACCGGACTGTACCCCACGTCCCAACAGCGGCTGGTTGCCCATGCCCGAACAGGTGGACGGCTTCTCCCAAGTACACGTTAGCGGAACAGGTGGCGGCCCCAAATACGGAAATATCCTTGTAATGCCTTTCTGCAACGGAATGGACCGTATCAATCACATCGACCATCGCAAGGACGAAACAATAAAATTAGGATATTACTCCACCCAATTCCAGTCTTCCGACATACAAACAGAAATTACCACCGCCCCCAAAACATCGTTCTATCGGTTCACCTACCCCAAAGACTCCCTGAAATCACTGGCCATCGATGCCGGATTCTTCTTAGGTGAAAGCCCCGTACCCGATGCCCGCGAAGCTCAGCAATTCGTAGGTTCCGAAATACAAATCGTCTCCGACCATGAGGTCATCGGCTACACCCGTATTCGCGGCGGATGGAACAATGGCCGTGCCTATACAGTCTACTTTTACGCAGAAACCGACAAGCCTTTCGTAAATACAGCTACCTGGAAAAGCGATAAGATCACAGATGAGAAGTTCCAATACGACTCACATCAAAAGACCGGAGCCCTGTTGCGCTTCAACTCTTCTGAAGACGTTATACAACTGAAAGTAGGTATCTCCTTCCTCAGTTCACTGAAAGCACGTCAGAATGCCCATACTGACATTCCTCACTGGTCATTCGAAACTGTACACAAACAGTTACTGGCCCAATGGGAAGATTTACTCCAAAGAATTGAAATCTCTCCCCGCACCCCCGAAGCACAGAAACGTATGTTCTACACCGGCCTCTATCATACCATGATTATGCCTGTAGACCGCAGTGGAGAAAATCCTCTCTGGGCAGATGACGAACCTTATTACGATGACTTCTACGCCATCTGGGACACTTACCGCACTTCTACTCCACTCATCACCCTGATAGACCCGAAACGTGAAACAGACATCGTCCGTTCACTTATCAACATCTACAAACGAGACGGCTACATGCCCGACGCCCGTAGCGGTAACAGCAATGGTCGTACCCAAGGCGGTTCGAATGCTGAAATCGTAATAGCCGATGCTTTCGTAAAAGGTCTGGAAGGAATAGACTACGAACTCGGTCTGCAAGCCATGCTGAAAGATGCAACCGTCTGCCCCGGCGACCGCCATGAAGCGGAAGGGCGTGGCGGACTGATCCCCTATCTGGAACTCGGCTATATCCCCTACGGCATCCCCCGCGCCGGAAACCGCACCGTAGAATATTCTTATTGTGACTATGCCATCGCCCTGGTTGCCAAAGGTCTGGGAAAAGAGGATCTTTACCAACACTACCTGAAACAATCCGGAAATTGGAAGAATCTCTGGCGTGACGATTATGAACATGCCGGTGCCAAAGGCTTTATCCTGCCCCGTGATGAAAAGGGCAATTGGCTGGATGAAATCACTTTCGGAAAATCCAAGATACAAAAACCGACTTTTACCTATACCCCCGTCACCTTTGAAGGCCCCTGGTACACTCCCTGGTGGGACATGTTCTTCTATGAAGCTTCTTCGTGGGAGTATTCTCTGAGTATTCCGCACGATGTTCCCGGACTGATTGAGAAATGCGGCGGTGCAGAGAAGTTTGAAACACGTCTGGATATTTTCTTCGACAAGGGCTTCTTCAATGTAAACAATGAACCGTCTTTCCTCTCCCCCTGTCTTTATCATTGGTTGGGAAAGCCCTACCGGAGCAGCGACCGTATCCGTGAAATCATCTCCAAGAACTACAACGATGGTCCTGTCGGACTACCGGGAAATGACGACTCGGGTGCCATGTCGTCCTGGCTTGCTTTCCACATGATGGGATTATATCCCAATGCCGGACAAGATTATTATCTTATCAACACTCCTTTATTGGAAGAAACAATCTTCCGGCTGGATAACGGAAGGACTTTCCGGATTTCCACCCAGGGGCTTTCGGACAAGAACAGATACATACAATCCGTCACACTGAACGGAGCGGCTTACCCTTACTCAGCTATACGGCATAAAGACATCATTGCCGGTGGTGAACTAATCCTGAAGATGGGAAAGAAACCAAGTGAATGGGGGCAGCAATTATTGTTGAACGAAGAAAACAAGAAATGATGAAGAAACATATAATTCTATCCGTCTTATTGTGCCTGGGCTTCACCGGAAGCCTGTTGGCACAGAGCATTGTACCCGATACGCTGCTATTTGTATTCAAACTGCACGGACAGACACGGAAGTACGAAATGTCTTTCCGCGAAAAGCAGGATTCAATCTGTCTGTATTGGGGAATAGAACGCAACCTGAAATGGCAATCGGGAAGTTATACCATGGGACCTAAGTCCATAGAGCAGGCCGTACAGCTCAGTTTCCTGCAACCGGAAGACGGTAAGCACGTACAGCTCTCTCCGGAGGAAACGGTTTACTTCCTTTCCCGCTCCGCCTATAAACAACTGAAGGAACAGAATACACTTGTATACAATCAGACAACATACTCCGTTCTGGATAGCAATGAGAGAGCTTTGGGTTATCCACTCATTCATGTGAAAGATGCTGTGGAAGGATGCGAAATGTGGATACTGGATAATCCAAAACTTTCGTTAGTATGGAGAATGCGCAACAACCCGTTAGGGATTAACTGGGAAATAAGTACTCCTGAATTACCTTCCTTATAAAAAACTTTATTTATCACATGATCCTCTCATATAGAAGGTGGCATCTTTCGTTACAAAAGATGCCACCTTCTATCAACAAGCTTTCAGAATTCGTCATCCTCTCCATCCAGTCAGCTATGTGAAAGGTTCTGTATATAAATATCCAGACTATCTGTAGCAGATAAAGCCAATTTAATCTTAATACGTTGTTTAGCCTTCAACACAGATCGGGGGTGGCACCATTCTTCCTCACTCGTCACAAGACCATAAGATGGGAGCCGATGAAGTCTCAACAACTGCCCCATCGCCAACATTAAAGAAGAAGAACAATCCGTTAGAGCCAATGTCTGCTGATAATCTTTCAGTTGCCTTGTCAGTTGTTTATTCCGATGCAATAGGCAAGCGTTGAGATTTTTATCATAAGTATCCATAGCTTATTATAATGTCACCGGCTCCGCCTGATTGCTGACAAACACCTGCACTCCATTCTCTATATGAAACACCTGTTCTTCCTCTCCTCTAGTCAGACAATGCAGATGAAACAACGCCCCTTTCGGCATATTATTATGTTACATCCATTATTCTCCAACTTAGTAATGACTAAAAAATAACTTGGTACAGATTATGCTGGTTTTATTAGGTAACACTTAAAAAAACAACTTGGGACGGATGAACTCGGGACTATAAAGTTATTCAAGAGTTTCGCAAGTAGCCTGAAAGGTTACATGCGAAACTTGAGTAAAGTTACTTTCTTACTTTGTCAGGACATACTTTTATTTTCATTTTTATCTTTCAGTTCTTCAGCCTATTCCCGAATCGCCTCATTTATAAGCTTTACGGCTGAAACCTCCGCTGAATGAGCTGAACCATCCCGGAATCACTCAGTGATGCGACCGATATGTCAATATGTCAAATTGACAAATTGATAATTCTAACGTGCGAGAATGCTTTCTTTCAGCACTGTCGGAGGGGAAGAAGTGAAAAAACGCAAGGAGAGCGTTTAGCAAAAACGTACAATGATTGCTGTCTGCGAGAAAAAGAATCACTATGATCTTTTTATCTTCCGATCCGCTTTAAATAGTCTTTATGATTAACAGTATTACTGCAAAATGAAACTTGCCGGATGGTTGGGGATCGTGTTCAGATAGAACAGAATAAACCGGTTTTGGAGAAGGCTACACCCTTTCCTCCGGATGGTGTCACCCTTTTTGCAGGATAGCTACACCCTTTTGGGCAAAAGGTGTAGCCATTTTGCAAATTACATAGTTAGTTGTGCGCAATTACATTATTAGTTATACCTTATTACATGGTTAGTTATGCTCAATTACATGGTTAGTTCGAGGCAAACAGATGGTCTGTTTCAAGGAAAATGAGGATTCATTGAGCCAGAAGAGCCTGTTTGCATCAAGCACATGTTAGCGGAATGCACATAATAATATCTTTATGCTTGCAGAATGAAAATATTAGCATCATTATTATTATTCCATTAAGTCCATTCGTTGCACACTTGCGAAACTCTTAAGTCGTTCATCAACAATAGGCGTGACCCACCTATATATCGGACCTGTTGGGTCTATAGATCGGACGTGTCGCATCTATAGATCCAACGTGCCGCATCTATAGATCCAATGGCACCCATATATAGATACTAGAAGAACCGGCTGAAAGACTGAAACTAAAAATCCTGTAATTATAGTTTGCCAGTATATGCATTTGACGGAATTCAGCCATTTGATGTTGACACAAATCCAAAAACTTATGACAAACAAAGACCCATTGATGAATCTCTATCATCAAAACAAATTTCCCATTCAACCGGATCAGAATCCGGGTTGAATGGGAAATATATTCTTTAGATTTCGTTTCCTATTCTATCACAAGAAGAGTAGCAGAATTACTGATTACTCCCACCAATTGATATTGCCGTTTTCCACTGCTGCCTGGAAATTCGGATACTTGATTTCAATGTTCTGCCGTTCATCAGTCCACTCACAGGTAGTCGGGCAGCACAGTTTCCCTGGAGCTTTCCCCACTTCTGCCGGCAATATCACATCATTCACGCGAACGGGTATATCTTTTATATCGTTATATCTGTTCTTTAGTCGGAATATTACCGGAGCTTTTGCCTGCTTGTCATAAGTATTCACCATTGTGGATTGAGAAACACCAAACAGTTCGTGTACTTCATTGTCTTCAATATACAAAGGCATTGTACCACCGGCTGCCTGTAAGGTCACCACAGTTGCACCATTCACGGTTACGGCATCAAATACAACATCATTGAAATCGAAATCTCCACCAGATATTGTAAGGTCTTCCGCCATGATTCTTTGGGCTTTTATATATTTAGCCGGAACAATTCGTACGATCCAATCGCTATAATCTCCATCCGGTGGAGTGTTTTGATTCATATAGCACTCAAAATCAAGTCCAACATAATAATCTCCTTCATAGAATATTATTATATGTTCATCATATCTGGTGCCTCCTTCGCCCTTATAGCTGAATGAACTTGTACCGCTGTCATACATAAACATGATACTTCCGGCTGATTTATTGAAATTGTAAACTTCATCCGGAGTCCCATTCTTCTCCTTATGTACAGCCAATTGATTCATATTGTCCTTATTTCCATAGTAGACATGCTGAACAAAGAAATCCGACCAATTCACACTCTCTATAACAGTGGCCTTTGAAGGATCTTTGAAAAGCTCTACAATTTTATTTATTTTCTCAGAAGTAAGATCATCACTTGAGGGAACTTCCACGAAGTCCTTCCATTGATTGCTATTAGGATTGGAACTACGTGTTGTTGTCCCTCCAAATCCCCAATTCTGATTAGAAGCAATTGCTCCATACTTTCCTACAAAAGCTGCTTCATACTGAGCAAGCTTTATATCTCCTGCTTTGTCCGGATCGTATAGACTATCGGAACTACAAGAATACAAGGCGCCTACAATGACACTTAAAAGTCCCAACTTAAGAATTCTATTCATACGCTTCCTGTTTTTTATGTTAAACGATTCTTTTATTGCCTGTTACTTTAAAGTAAAAGCATATTCTCTGATACAAAGATATGTATTTTTTGCGCAACTTGTATTTATATTAGGATAAAAAATACAACTTTTAGTCAAAACAGGAGTTGATTGCTCTATAAACGCCGAGATTGGGTGGTAATCCTTTATATATTCTTACTTTACGGCTATTCTTTTCCTATTATCTCCGCCAGGAAAGTTTCAACCTCTTTCCATGAATAATAAGGAACCATTTTGCTCTTCAACGGCAGTGTCACTTCACACTCGTTCAACAGGAATTTCACCAGTATATCATTCTTCTTATCGCGATAGAAAATCAGTTGAAGATTAGCTCCCATAGGAGAAACCCGGTAATCTTGCCAGGCAAGATGAAACTTCTCCATATCCACCTCCTGATTACTACATCCTTCTATCTGCATCAAAGCAAGCAGACGAATGAGATGAGTATCATGTCCGAAACGGAGATCGGCCGCAGGGGTTCCTTTCTCTATGGCGGCATCCGCACTTTCCAGGATATTACGCAGCAAAGGTACGGCACAACGAGGCATCAGGCCGCCATTGAGCGGAGCAGCAGCATTGCAAACATACATGCGGGCATTCACTGTTTTCCAGACTCCTACTAATTCCTCATATTCAAAGATATCATAGAAAGACAAATCCAACTCAACATTCTGCATATCAGCGGCAATCCAATAAAGGCTGCGCATCATGGCGTCTTGATCCGTTATCGCTTCAGGCTTCACAAACAGGGAGGCCATCAGACGTTCGGGACGGACGTTCTTTTTTTCAAACTCTCTGAAGCTACGCCTCCACGGAGCCTTCTCAGAAGCAAATTTCTCACCTTCGGGGGATGTATAGGCGATATAATCCATATACCGATGGTAAGCTCTACGGTTTACTTGCAGGCCAGGATTCAGTTCTTTCAGGCGTTCGGTGAAATAACTCATACTCATGGCACAACGCAGGGAAGTGGATGAGCGGGCGTCAATGAAAGCGTCCCCCCGAAATACTTGCGGAAAGTTATGATACATCCGTTCGGCTATCTCACGGTGCTGGCGCTCGCCAAGTGGGGTGATACTTCCACTACATCCACGGGCATCTTCCCAAACCTTATGCAGACGTTCGCGAACATCCACGCCAAGGGGAGTCAGTTCGGAACATTGATAAAGGGAATCAAAGACGCAGATAACTTCCGTATAACGCTCATCCGCCGTCATCCAGCGGGAACCGTGACGACCGTAGTGACTGATGTAGAAAGGCTCATAACCAGTAGGGGCAGGAGTATAGGTGGATGAAGGAACAGGATAAGCATAATAAATACTTCCTGTCTGCTCCGGAGTTAATGCAGACTGGGAACGAGCTGTGAAAGTACACAGCAAATACAAGATAAAAATTATGCTTTGTCTCATCTTCGTGACGAATTTAAGTTATTAATATGAATCAGTAGCTTGTAGCTTATCACTTTTATTTCTTTATTTTCAGATTACGAACATCCCTCTGCCCAATGCCTTCTGCTGCCTGATCGGGACGGATATCTCCCCAAGTAACGGTGCAATCATCTATCAGAATATCAGATGCCGTATCGATATAAAAACCATACGTCTTATCATGGATAAACCCTTCGCCCACACACGGACGTTTATCATAGATACCACCCTCATAAGCCGTACGCTTTTGCAATAGCAGATCTACGTCTTCAAAGTAGATATGATTCACTTTGTCTTGTGTATCCCCACCTACAAAGATGCCGTTCTCGCTGGTGCATTTGATATTTGTGAAGTAAATACGGCTCACCTCTCCGCAACGTCCTTCGGTAGCTCCCTTCGGGAAACGCCAGCCGGCATCTTTATGATTGCCTACGGCACGCGGATAGGAAGTCACGTAAATAGGTTCCGCCTTTCCCCACCAGACATCGGAGAAGAACATGCAATCCACAATCATATTAGAGAAAATCACATTGGTAACCGTTCCTTCATCCCGGTTCTGAATACCGATGCCACGGTTACTGTTCTTGATGATACAGTTATTGAACAGTACATTATTAATCTTATCCATATTTTCCGAACCTATCTTGATGGCACAGGAACGGGAAACCATAGTACAGTTGGTTACAACTATGTCTTCGCACGAACCGTATTCTTCAAACTCACGACGATTCTTCAGACAGATGCAGTCATCACCCGATTCGATATGGCAATTGGCTATACGTACATTCTTGGAATGGTCTACATCGATGCCGTCACCGTTGCGTATCTTCAAGTTATTCAGGATAGAGATGCCATCGATGGAGACATCGTTGCAACCGATGAGATGAACCGTCCAATAGGCACTGTTGCGGATTGTCACATCACGGATCACTGTTTTCTCTATATTGATAAGCGTCAGTACATGCGGACGGGGATCAAAGTCGGTCACCGGTTTCAGTTCATAAGAGTCTTCCAGTTCCTTACCCATAAAGGAGACACCGTTTCCATCTATGGCTCCTGTTCCGGTGATGGATACCTCTTTCAGATCTTGACCATAAATCCACATCATGCCTTCACCACGATTATCACGGAAAGCGCTCAGTGTATAGGCAGCCTCATCAGGATTGGCAAGCAGACAGGAATTAGGTTCCAGATGCAGTTCCACAAATGAGGCCAGATGGAAAGGGCTGCACATGAAAGTACGCCCTGCCGGAACCAGTACCGTTCCGCCACCCGATTTGGAACACTGATCGATAGCAGCTTGTATGGCCGCGGCGTCATCGGTGACACCATCACCTTTGGCTCCGTAGTCCATAATGTTATAAATAGTCCCTCCGGTCTTCGGAGTGCCGCATGCCCCTAACAGCAAGATGCTGCACAGGACAAACAAAAATGCTTTTGCTCTCATATAAGTTATCTTTCTTAAAATTAAGTTACGAGTTACGAGTGCTGCGCTATATAGTCCTATAAGCTATCAACTATTATTTTATACTAACATACCGGAAGGCACTTGTAGCTCGTAGCATGTAGCTCATCACTCAATCACCGTCGGCGGACAGTCTTCCGCTGCCGTTCCCCACTCCTTATTCGGTTTATCCCCCATCACAAACTTCATCACACCACCGTTCACTATATCCTGATGGGTAATGTAATTACGCGTATAAGGTTTTCCGTTCAGCGTTGCCGACTGAATATAGATATTCCTCTGCGATGCGTTACGGGCTTTCACTGTGAACTTCTTTCCACTCTCAAGATTCAGCGTGAAGCTGGGGAATGAGGGGCTGGCAAGTATATAATACGGAGTACCGGGACACACCGGATAGAATCCCATAGCGGCAAACATGTACCAGGCCGACATCTGTCCGGCATCGTCATTGCCGGAAAGTCCACCCGGTTCATTCAGATATTCCGTTTCCATAACGTGGCGGACAGCACGCTGAGTCTTCCAGGGTTCACCTGCATAATTGAACATATAAGCAACCTGATGACAAGGCTCGTTTCCATGCCAGTAACGTTGTTCACTGAACATGGAATCCAACTTAGCTACATACTTATCTTTCCCTCCCATACTTGCCATCAGTCCGTATGGATCTTGCGGCACGTACCAGGTATAGTGACAGGGGGCACCTTCAGTAATAAAACGGGCAAAATTAAAAGCATTGGCATCATTCAGAAAAGTACCATCGGCATGGCGCCCCTGGGCATATCCCGTACGGGGATCTATCACATTGCGATAATTGGCAGCACGCCGTATCAATGCCTGGTAATCATCCGTCTTACCCAAAGCTTTTGCCATCTGTGCAAGGGCAAAGTCATCATAAGCATATTCCAAGGTACGTGATACCTGTTCCTTTGTATGAAAAGCATCAGGTACACCGTCCTCAAGAGGAATATATCCGTACTCCAGATAAGAGGTCAGAGCTCGACGCCCCATACCATTTTTATATTCATCAAGGTTAGAAGGAGTTTCAAAGGCATTCTTACGCATTCCTTCATAAGCCTTGTCCACATCGAAATTACGAATCCCCTTACAGTATGCATCGCTGATGGCGGAGATACAATGATCGCCTATCATAGCGGCAGTATAGCTATTCCAACAAGGAAAGATGGGCAACCAACCACCTTGTTCATATTTATGCACCAAAGATTGCATCATATCTCCCCCCTTTGTCGGAAAAAGCAGATTGATCATCGGATGCAGGGCACGGTAGGTATCCCACATACTATAATCCTCATAATACGTTTCTCCTTCAGGAAGTTGGCATATCGGAGTACCATTCGCAAAAGAGGGATAACGGCCATCTATATCATTGAATGTATGCGGCAGAAAAGAAGCACGATAGAAAGCACCGTAAAACATTTCCTTGTCTGCAAGTCGTTCGGTCTCTACATCAATAGCAGAGAGATGTTTCTCCCACATCTGTCTTAGCTCTGTGCAAGTCTGTCCAAAGTCCCAATGAGGAATTTCAGCTTTCAGGTTCTTCAAAGCACCATCCCGGTCGGTAAAAGAGGAGGCAGCTTTCACCAATACCTCTTCACCTTCGGTCACATCAAACTCCACATAGGCACCTATCTGCGCCGCATCTCCTATCTGAATGACGCCGGGAGACAAAGAATCTCCCCTGAACACACCGTAATCCGTCAGCTTCTTTTGGAACTGAATGATAAAATATCCGCTATACCCTGCCGATTTTCCCCAACCCTGATAAATGCGGTGAACAGGATTATATCCGTAAATCTGATTGTTAAGGGGGTCGATGCAGATATATCCCTGACCTTCATCACTGTTAGGGTTTACCACCAGATAACCTTTTCCCGCTTTGCTGTATGTGAAACGGAAAATTGCGGAACGCGAACGCCCCGTCATTTCGGCATAGATATTCTCATCCGGCAGGGAAACCGTATAATAAGCCGGTGTTGCCGTTTCTTTCTCATGGGAGAAACGGGTGGAACGTGCTTCCGGCTGGCAACGCAATTTACCGAAGAGCGGCATCAACGTCATAGAACCGTAGTCCTGCGTACATCCGCCCACAATCCAGTGGGAGTTACGAAAGCCTTGCAGCAGAGTATCTGCGTAATAATAGGGTGCTATGCATTTCTCCTCCGTGTCCCGCGTCTGCGCAGTCCAGAAGTTCATTCCGTTGGGTTCGAGTACCGCCGGGAGGGTTTGCCCGTATTCTTCCGTATCCCTGCCAAACAACCCCGCTGTATGGGTCGCACTGGGGGCGGTACCTACACGAGTATCGATATAGGATAATCGCGACTCGTCAACAGTCCCACAACGACTGGTACACGAAGTAGTACCCGGCAGCAACACAGTTGCCAGTAACAGAGAATAGCATGTATAGATTGTTCGTCTCATCATTATTATATTTTTATATAGATTTTCTTTTTATACAATGGATAGCCGCACGCTCCCATCAGCAGTGTAAAGGCAAGGGCGTAAACGGCAGATGCCAGATAAGGATCGGTTATCAGAAAATGTACCCCTTCGTAAATCACCGGCTTACTTCCGGTGGCACCAATGACAATAGCCGCTACCTCGCTGAGTACGTAGAGAAACAAAGGGTTAACACCGAATATTTCAAAGAAACGACACCAGTTCTTCTTTTCCTTCATATCAATGAAATAAATCAGCACAGACTGAAGCATGGCTGCCAATCCACATGTTACCAACACAAATGTAGGCGACCAGATACGCTTATTCAACGGTAGGGCTTCTGTCAGCACAAAACCACATGCCATCAGAATAAAACCTGCAACAAACAATTTCAGTGTTTTCTGTTCCAAAGCTTCCTTAGCCAGAATGATTTTCCCACAACAGAAGCCGATCAAGGTATGAGCGATAGCAGAAAGGGTACTGGTAAGTCCTTCCGGATCTATCGTGCTTTTATGATAAAGGTGGTCTGCACCTAATACATTCCGGTCTATGATAGCCAGAAGGTTTGTATCATCCGGTGCATATCCGTTGCCTATACAAAGCAAAACGGCATATCCGGCGATAAGGCAACCAATGATCCAGCCGATATATTTATGATTGACATACAAGGCTACAAAGGAAACTACACAATAGCACAAGGCTATACGCGGCAGCACTCCCGTAAGCCGAAGATGGGCAAAAGGGAAGAAATCTCCATCACAAATAAAGTGAAACCAGTGAATAGCCCAGCCGATGCATAAAATGACAAGAGTACGTTTCAGTATCTTACGGACCACTGAACCAGATGCTTGAAAATGGAACTTGCCCAAAGCAATATAAGTGGAAACTCCCATGATGAACAAAAAGAACGGAAAGACCAGATCACAAAGAGTCAGCCCATTCCATGCAGAATGTTGTAAAGAATCATAAGATAACTTCCCACCGGAATTATTGACGAGAATCATACCGACGACAGTAATTCCGCGCAGCACGTCAAGAGACAAAAGTCGCTTCTTCTGCGGGGAAGTGGAAATTGGGGGGTGAGAGTTTTCCATATACTTTCTAAATATCAATATGCACAGTTGGTTGTATCTCAGTTATACTATCTCATTGCCTTCTCAAACACTTCTTTCGCCACATCCACACAGCTTCCTTCAGGAACCGAACTATACGGATTCTTTGCCAGTGTCCAGGGTTCTTCCATCGCATAATAATCCAGCTTAACTTCGGGTTTACCATCCAGTTGGTCCTGAAGAGTTTGCCAGTAGGCTGCCCAACGTTTATAATAGAAATCGCGCAGAATACCGTTCCATTCCTTATGGGCATAGTCGCGCAGACCACCGTCATCAGCGCAAACACGATTGCCCCAAGTGGTTATCTGCACGCGGGCATTCCACTCGTACAGGTCTTTTTCTTCGGGAGTAGTCCCCAAATTGCGTGCCTGCTCTATCCAACGGCCTACACGGAATTCACTACGTGTACCCAGCAATTTATCCTGCAACAGCAATATATCCAGGAATTTCCGGGAGTCACGGGCAAAACTGCGTTTATCAAAGCTTTTGAAGTCAGCAATGGTCCGGTTATAAACAATACGTCCTTTATCGGAAAGAGACTGTCGTACGATGTCTACCAGGTCATATTCAAAGTTATTATTACCACGATATTTATCGGCTACTTCCACCATCAGCCGTGCTGCTTCTTCCGTAACGGTAGGATCATAATAGTTCTTCATCTTCGACCAGCTCGATGCCTGGAAGTTATTCAGCGAAGGACGTCCGCAGAAAATAGACTCATGAGGCCCTTGTTGGTTATTTCCGAAAGGACAGTTATAAATGGTATTGGCAAGCAAAGTCCATGCTTTTTCTATCTTCTCGTCTCTTACACCATAACGGGCAAAGAGATAATCTTTCAGCCATTCTTCTTTCGTGAATTTCTCCGGTCGCCAGGGAAGTTCGCACATCAGTTCAAACATCATGGGGTTATTCTCTGCACCTTCCATGGTCAGACCTATTCCTTTCAGGTGAACAGCTAACGGATTATTCTTAGTCAGGTAGAAATTATCGAGTAACTGGTCCATACGACCGTGAAGTCCCACATTGCCACCGAAATTGAGCAACATACAGAACAGCCAATTGTGCTGTTCATACCCCTTGTCACGCTTCCAGATGGAAGGGATTCCCCACATAGGACGACATTCACTGAACAGGTCCAGTATCAGCAGATCTCCATTCTGCATATTCTTTATCATCTCGGGACGAGGATTCTCTGTCCAGCCCTGCACTACCCAGGTGGCTTTCGGATTCACTTTTTTCATAGCCGCCATAATAGCTTTCCCGGCCGCATCGAAATCTACTGAAGCGGCATTCTCAGCTTCATGAAAAGGGTCCATAGAATAATAATCGACCTTGCCGAAAAGCTTCTCCTGTTCCTGATAATATAAATCGGCAATCTCGGCAAAGCGGACATCGGTAGGTTGCAGGAAAGCAGGACGGGTAAAGCCGTTCCATAAATCAGACTTGGTCAGGTTCAGTCCCAACTTCTCATCAGCATCGTGGGGAACCATACCTGAATATCCCGGAAATACAGGTTTAATGCCATATTCGCGCATACGCTTCAAAATTTTCTTCTGCAAAGCTTCCTGCTGTACATACCAGGAATCCGGATTAGGTCCGCCCCATCCTTCCAGATTATTCATTGCCCACCAGGCAAGAAAAGCAGGGCCGGCAATGAATCGGTTAATTTCATCTTTAGAATATCCCAGTTTTTGAAGCATATTGAACCAGATACATTCCTGGCCTACGGCTGCCAAAGGGAGATTGATACCATGTAGAGCCATCCAGTCTATTTCTTTCTCCCAGCGTTCCCAATCCCAAAAGGCCATGGTGTAGGAATAGGTACAATAGTTGAAATCGTAACGGAGTGAGAGGGATGTTTCGTGACGCTCTTTTCGGGGGACAGGAGGAAGTACCTGCGGCAATTTCGCCTGCATACCATTCCATGACAGTTGGATACCGGCATAATATTTCAGATACCAGTTGATACCCGTCGCTATATTCACATAGTTATTACCCCGGACTACGACTTTAGTTCCTTTCTGGTCCAGTTCGAAAAAATCATCCGCACCTTTCTTGAATTCGATAACAAATTTCTTCGATGCTCCCTTATCAATTCTTTCGAGCAAACCGTTTATAGGGTTGGCTGATAACTGAACGGATAAGCCTACTATTAACAAAATGAGTAAACAGAGTTTGGTTTTCATGGTATTCATTCTTCTGGGTGATGTGCAAAAGTAGGCGTTTATTTTTTTATGTAAGGAGAAAATAGAAAAGTTTGGGACGAATATAGTAAAGAATGAGACAAATAGTGACGAGCTCGTCACTTTACCCCTTCTTCCCCAGCTTCGAGCTCGGCAAATATCCGAAGAACTCTTTGAAACACTTCGTAAAATATTTAGGATCGTTGAATCCTACAGCATAGGCTATTTCGGAAACATTCACATCTCCCGATCCTTCCTGTATCATCCGTTGCGCCACGTTCAGACGGTAGTTCTTCATAAACTGTCCGATGGGCTGTCCCGTCAGGTCCTGCATTTTCTTGTTGACCAATGTCTTGCTGTAGCCCATGTCGCGTACAAAGCGTTCCAGGTTATATTCTGCATCGGCATAGTGTTCCTTCATCAGGTTGACCGCATTCGTAATGAATGTCTTGTCTCTCGATTCTTCCTTTACATGCAGTTCTTCCACATTACTGCTGGATGAGAACATCTTCTTATATTTCCTTCGCAGACTCAGTATATTACGGATACGAAGCCGGAGCACTTCTTCATCAAAAGGTTTGCAAAGATACTCGTCCACACCTATTTCAAAGCTTCTTTTCTCTTGTACGTCCGAGCGAAGCGCCGTAAGCATTAGGAAAGGAATGTGCGAAGTCGCCAGATTCTCCTTGATACGGCGGGACAACTCCATACCATCCATCACAGGCATCATCAAATCACTGACTATTAAGTCGACGGTATGTTTCTGAACGATTTCAAGGGCCTCCTGCCCGTCACCTGCCTCAAACAAACGATAATCCCCCACAAGCAGTGTGCGGATATACGAACGCATATCTTTATTATCTTCCACAATCAGGATAGTCTCTTTCTTCTGGGTATCCTCCGGTTGCAAAGTATCCGGTAGATATACACTATCAGGCTGTACCCACTCCCCATTCGTCTCTACCCGTTCTCCGGGAATCAGCGGCATCAACATACGGAATGAAGCCCCCTGCCTGTGATTATTGCGGGCAAAGATTTCTCCGCCATGCAAATATACAATCCGCTTGCACAGGAAAAGACCGATGCCTGTACCGCTCTGCCCGTAAACCGGATATTTGGTACTCTTCTTAGACTGGTAAAAGCGGTCGAAAATCTTTTCCAGATCTTCTACCACAAGGCCATGTCCCGTATCGCATACATTCATATAAAATAGTTTCTCCCCGTTCTTTCCTTTAACAGATGCCACAAATATGTCAATACGACCGCTATCCGGTGTAAACTTAATAGCATTCGAAACCAGATTCACCAACACCTTGCGCATATATCCTGTATCGATCATCAGAAAGGGATTCTCCAAACGGAAATAAGTACATATGTCGATATGCCTTTCCTTGGCAAAGACTCTGAAAGGTATCAGCAACTCAGACAAAAACTCGATAAAATGCGAGGAACGCTTATCCAGCACCACCTTGTCTATGTCCAGTTTCCGGAAGTCCATCAGTTCATTGACTAGAGAAAGCAAATACCGTGAATTTCGCTCGGCTATCTGCAACTGTGCCTTTACAGCCTCATCCTGCGTCTCCTTTAAAGCATGTTCAATGGGGCCATGAATCAGTGTAACCGGAGTACGGAATTCATGAGTGATGTTCGTAAAGAAAGCAATCTTCTCTTCCGTAATCTCTTTTACGTGTTGAGCCATGGTTTCCAACTGTTTGTTCTGGACAGCCAGTTCCTGCGTGCGCAGTTCCACTTCTTTTTCCAATCGCGCTTTCTGTTCACGATAACTCCGCATCTTCCGCTTATAGAATAAATAAATAGCAAGGCAAATAACTACGACAAGAAGCAGATAGAATCCAATGGATTTATAAAAATAAGGAGTGATCCCCACTTCTATGTCGGTTATTTCATCCGACCAACGCCCCAACTCATCCGTCGCACGCACTTGCAGGGTGTAGTTCCCCGGCGGGACAGCTGCATATCTTGCCATACAATCACCCGGTTGAGTTTCATTCCACTCTTCCTCGTATCCCTCCAGACGATAGGCAAAGCGAATACGGCTGCTGTTTCCATAATTCTGTGTGGTAAATCCTACGGAGAAACGATTCTCCCTTTCATGCAGGAAAATACCGGAGGCAAGGGTGATATCCTTTTGCAGATAATCACCACTGGAAGGATAGATAATATTTCCTCCAATTGCCAGTGAAGAGAGTTTCACATGCGAATCCGCAGACGGCGAAGTTTCATTATCAGAATAAATAATGACCAGTCCGTCTATAGTAGCCATATAGATAAAGTCGTGCTTTGACGAATAATGGATGCCATTCCAGTAGAACTGAGTAGCAGGCAGGCCATCATCCTGCGTGTAGTTACTGAATGTCATCGACTGGATATTCAGACGGGACACTCCATCATTCGTAGTCAACCACAAGTTTCCCTTCCCGTCTTCAGCCATACCGATAATTGTATTATTAGGCAACCCGTGACGTGTGGTATAGTTTTTAAAGACAAAGTGATTATTCTTGTCACTCGTCAACTGATACAGTCCGCTTCCATTGCCACCCAGCCAGATAGTACCATTCTTGTCTTCCAAAATGCTATTAATCTTTTCCAGTTGTGTTGACTGTGGATTATCCAGTTTATACCGAAGATATTTATAATCAAAGCGCTTGTTCGACTTAGCAAAAGAAGCAAGGTCTACAATGAAGACACCTTGCGTGGTTCCCACCCACAAACGTTTATTTCTATCAATCAACAGGGCGTGAACCGCTTCGAACTCATTATCCGACTGATCGAATAATACACGGATGAAAGTATCTTTCCGCTTATCGTAGAAATGCACTCCACGTGTAGAGCCGAACCATATTCCGTGATTGATCACATCTTCACAGGCACTATTAATAAAGTCACCTTCCAATTCGGGAATATTCTCACGGGTATAACGCTTAAAGGTACGGTTATTGGAAATATTCAGGTTCAGTTCGTTAATGCCCACACCCCAGGTATATGCCCACAAACGATTATCGGAGTCAATCAGCAGTCCGGTAATAGTGTTATTACTGATGGAAGTAATATCGTTAGGAGAAAAAAGATGATGGGCACAAATCTTTTCCTCCTGATTCCATTTCATCAGTCCACGTTCTACTAATCCAATCCAAAGATTGCCGTCTTTATCTTCACCTACAGCATTAACAGGTGTAGGAGTATCTGTTTCTGTGACAGAAGTGCCGCATGTCCATAATTCTGTTTGCAAACGCTTCGGGGAAAGCAGGTTAATGCCTCCGGTTTCAGTACCCAGCCAGATGGTCTCTCCATCGGTGAACAGGCAGTTGATGGCATTACAGTTAATGGTTACTCCACCCCGGTCACTGGTCTGACGGATGAATGAAAAAGTATCCGTATCTTTGTTATACACATTCAGTCCATTCAGGGTAGATACGATCAGGTATCCCCGTTCCGTCTGTTTGATATCCGTTATATAGGCTTGGCTCAACATTCCGGGACGATGAGTGGAGTAGCGATACCTCTTCAGACTTCGTTCGGCATGATTATATCTGAATAGACCACGGTTAGAGCCAATCCACAAAGTATCCCCATCCGCCTGCATACAGGAAATCCGCCAATCTTCACTGAAAGAAACCAAACTATCGGACAAGATATCTGCCTTTAAGAGATGATCCGGTTGCTTCTCAACACGATATACCTGGTTGTCAATACCTGCACAAACTGTCCAGCCTATATCAAGAATGGCATGTACGGGAGATTCGCATTCGCTCTTCAGACGATACCAGGTCTTTATATCTCCCTGATCGTCCAAATCAATACACCACAGTTCTTTATTGCCGGAAATCCATAAATCTCCCTGTCTGTCTTTATAAATGGTACTAACGTTTTCATTCAATAACTTTTGCAGCGGACTATCCGGTGGAACAGGGAGTTTTACCAAAGCATAAGTATCCAGGTCGAGGATATCTATCCCACCTTCGGATGCAATCCACAATCGCCGGAAGTTATCTTCACAAATCTTATGGACAAAGTCATTCTTTAAGCGTATCGGTTCCGTTTGTGTACCATAATTCAGGAACTGATAACCATCATATCTGCCTATACCATAATGTGTGGCAACCCAGACGTACCCTCCGGAATCTTTAAAGATATCACTTACAAAGCTATAAGGCAGCCCTGCATTTTCAGTGATAAACTTAAAGTTGTACTGGCTGAAAAAACGATCCGCACTTTTCGGAAAAAGCGCCAAAACATGTATCAGACAGATGAGAAAAAGGAAAATACGTTGTTTCATTTCTTTTCGATTCGGATACGCGCGTCTACTGCAATCACATATTTTTCCGTTGCCAGTAGTGGGTTGATATCCATTTCCTTGATCTCCGTTGCAAAACGCAACAAAGTAGAAAGGCGTACGATAATCTCGGCGAATTTATCTTCATTCACCCCCTTTTGTCCGCGTGTTCCCTTGATAATTTTGTAAGCACGAAGGGAATGAATCATGGAGTAAGCCTCTTCATACGAAAGCGGTGCCAGACCGGAAGAAACGTCCTTAAGCACTTCCACAAAAATACCACCCAAACCACACAGCACTACATGCCCGAATTTCTCTTCATACTTGGCGCCTACGAAAAGTTCCGTACCCGTCAGCATCGGTTGTATCAGGATACCTGTCACTTCGGGAATCTGCATCATACGTTCAAATTCAAACGCCAGATGCTCTTCTCCCTTGATGTTAAGCACCACACCGCCTACGTCGGATTTATGAACAGGTCCCACTACCTTTGCCACTACAGGGAAACCCGTGCGACGAACAAAAGCCAGCACCTCGTCTTTATTGGCCGACACAAATTCCTCAACTATGGGAATGCCGGCAGCATGCAGCAATGCCTGTACATAATGGGGCTGAATATATCCATCTTCGGGGATAGAGTCTATAATACGACGAATACGCGGCACATCCACACCAAAGAGTTCGATCTCATTGGCGGCAGGCCGGGAAGCATTCATAATGCGAGACAATGCGGTACCCAATGTCACTTCGTCAGCAAAATTCACATGGCCTTTAGCAAGGAAAGCGGCAACTTCCGCTCCGGCAGTATTGATGGAGGGAAGAATGGGAAAGATCGGTTTACTGCATGTCTGCATCTTCTCGTGCAACACGTCATACATCTCGAACATGGTAACCAGTCCCGGTGTCCCGAAGATAGCCAGAACAGCATCAATATTATCAAATTTCTCTTCACAATATTCCAGGCAAAGACGCAAATGGTCGGGAGTTCCCGTAGCCAGGATATCAATCGGATTTCCTACAGCTGCACCGGGGAAGAGTTTACTTTTCAATTCGTCCACAACCGGGCCTTCCAGCTTGGGCACATTCAGTCCGCCTTTACTCAGCGCATCAGTCAGCATAACGCCCGGACCTCCGGCATGGGTAATGATGGCAAAATTCTTTCCTTTTAGTTCCGGCAGGGTGAAAATACAACCTACCGTCGTCAGTTCCTCGCGCGAATAACAACGTACAATACCTGCCTTACGGAACAAAGCTTCCACTGCCGAGTCCGAACTGGCAATGGCACCTGTATGCGAAGATGCCGCACGACTACCACTTTCACTGCTACCTGCCTTGATGGCAGCAATCTTACAGCCTTTCTTTATCAGAGAGGATGCATGGAACAACAGACGGTCCGGGTCACCGATACTTTCAATATAGAGCAGTTTTATTTTAGAATCTTTATCTGCCTGGAAATTCTCGTCCATATATTGCAGCACATCTTCCACACCTATCTGCTTGGCATTCCCCACAGACCAGACAGAATTGAACTGCAAACCTTTTGTTACGGCACTTTCCAAAATGAAAACGGCAGTCGCACCGGAGCTGGATATCAAATCGACTCCTTGAGGATGCAATTGCGGAATGGGTTGACTGAACACACTATGATGCCAGGTATTCATCAGTCCGATGCAGTTCGGCCCTATCAGGGAAGCACCGTACTTATTTACCGTTTCCAGAATACGGTCTTCCAGCAGAGCGCCCTCATGTGTCTCTTCACCGAATCCGGCGGAGAGAATGATAAACGCCCGTACCTGCTTCTCAGCTGCAAGCACTTCCACGGCATCAGGACACATCTGTGCGGGAATAGCGAGTATCGCAAGTTCCGTATCGGGAATGTCCTTCACATCAACATAAGCTGTTACACCTTGTACTTCTGTCTCTTTCGGATTCACGGCACGAAGTTCACCGGTATAACCACCATTAATAAGGTTACGCAGGATAGCGCCTCCCGGCTTGTGCACATTATTGGATGCTCCCACCACTACAATACTGGCAGGACGAAGCAATTGGTTTGTTATCATAGTCTGTTCACTTTAAGTTCAGGATACAATGTGACAAATATACGTCTTTTATGCAATCCTGCAATCGGAAAAGAAAAGAAAAATGGAAGTGTAATCGGGAAAGGGGTTTTCAAGTAAGCAGTCTTTTTGGATGGCAGAACAAGAGATATTGCAACAATTCAAAATAATTGTCAGTATTCCGTATAAAGATTTCATATATTTGAAGCCTCATTCTAAAAATGGAGACATAACGAAACAGAATTATGGACATCAGAAACAGAATACAACAACTATTAACCGCCATCAACCAAGGGGTTTATGAGAAGGATACGGAATTAGGCTTGTCATTATTGGCTGCACTGGCAGGCGAAAGTGTTCTTTTGCTGGGTCCTCCGGGGGTTGCCAAATCCATGGTGGCACGCAGACTGAAGGCTGCCTTCAAGGGAGCAAAGGCTTTCGAATATCTGATGTCACGTTTTTCTACTCCCGACGAGATATTCGGCCCTATCAGTATCAACCGGCTCAAGGAATTCGATAAATACGAACGTGCCATTGAAGGATATCTCCCTACGGCAAGTGTAGTATTCCTGGATGAGATATGGAAAGCAGGGCCTGCCATACAGAATTCATTACTCACCGCCATCAATGAGAAAATTTACCGGAACGGAGACAGAGAAATCAAACTACCGCTTAAACTTCTGATTGCCGCCAGTAACGAGTTGCCCGCGCACGGCGAAGGACTCGAAGCATTGTGGGACCGATTTCTGTTACGCATCATCTGCACCTGTGTGAAAGATGAAGCGACCTTCTACAACATGCTGCTCGATGATAATGATAAGGAAATAAGCATACCTGCAGATCTGCAAATCAGTGAAGAAGAATATGCAGACTGGCGCAGAAAGATAAACCAGGTTTCACTATCTACCGAAATACTACATTATATTACAAATATCCGCCATCAATTGAAACGTCTTCCGCTGGATGATGAAGACACAATTCGAAACGTATACATAAGTGACCGACGCTGGAAGAACATCGTGCAACTATTGAAAGCCTCAGCCTTCATCAACGGACGCACAGCCGTGAATTCGGCAGATTTGTCGCCTCTATACCATTGCCTATGGAACGAGATAGACGAGTGCGAGCCCATTCATCAATTAGTTCTCCGTGAACTGTTCACTTCCTGCCTTGAAAAAATGGAAGAAATCACCGAAGCGATTAAGAGTGATATACGAATCAGCCGGGTGCGCCAGGCGCTGGAAGATTTTAAAAACAATTGCTCGCCCAAGAATGACCTTGAAATTACGGATTACTTCTACTATCATGTAGCAGAACATGACACAGGTCATACCTATATCTTCGCCGTAGACTATCTGGCACTGAAAGAGCAGAAGAGAGAGAATGCTCCGAGACAAGCCGTCATCTATCCCGATCCGTTGAATCCGGGACGCTCAATTATCCGTTGTTATCCGGGTGGAGCACCCTCAGGCGCAGTTCAGCAACGGGTGAACCTGTACAGAGAGGGAACAGAATACCTGTTAATAGATGGTGTGCGATATCCGATGACGCAAAATAATAAAGGAGAAAAAATGACTAAAGCATCTCACCAGTCCGAACAAACTTCCCAAAGCCTGTTCGACAAACTGCCCCAGATCACCTCCCGCAATTACCGGGATGAACTGAACCGGCTCTTTCAGCATCTTCTCACCCTTACCAACTCCTTATGCACGGACAATCTGTTCGTCAGCCCCGCTGACAAAGAGTTAATCACCCGTTACTCGGACGAAGTGTTGAAAAAACTGCGGAACGTAGAAATCGAAGAGGAAAAGTTACAATTCAACTTGCGGCAATATGGCAGGGCTGAGCAAAAGGAAGTATGATATCCAGTTCTATGTAAAGGTAGTCGAGAAGTTCGTACAAACGGGAGAATGTGCCAAGACGCTATACGGTGAAACGGAAGATCCCCTGCTTCTCTATCTGCTGGCCATCATGAACGATCCGTCCATCAGGGTTCTGGTGCTGGGCGATGAGGTCCGTGCACGCATATTCTACGATATCACCACGCAATTTGTCTGGCAGTTTCTGGAACAAGAGAAATTTCAGATGCAAAGAGCACAATCCGAACTTGGAGAAATGGAAAGTGCCCTGAACTGGATTAAAGAAAAACGGGATGGATGGCAGGCCCTACTGAGAAAAATCAAAGATGACTATAAAGAGAATGCCTTCGATGAACCATTCTACGAACATATGTTCGGGGACAAAGACAAGCAACATGATTCCACCGTTTGGGAGAAGATGCTGAAAGACTGGGAAGATTCTTTTCAACAGAAGCAGAAGGAACAGAAAGAGAAAAATCTGGATGCCAAGAAAGACTTTCTGGAAAAGAAACTGAAAACCAGCCTGAACAAGATACCGGAATACCTGGAAGAGCACCAAGTGGACAAGGAGGAATTCTATCAGGCATGGAGCATGATGAACGGATTGTGGAATACCATCGATTTTGAGAATATCCGGAAGATTGTAAAACTGCAAAAGGAATACCCCGAACTGCTGAAGGTAGCCAACCGTATGGGAAGAATAGCCGACGATGAAGGCAGCAAACAGGTATATGTAACGGAAGGCAGTGTCTACAAACTGGCTCATTCCCAAAAGAGCGATATTCTGGGTGTCACCATCGGTAACGACCTGAACGCCCTGCTTCCTTCGGAATTGCTATATTATGCAGACAGCGAACTGCAAGATGTCTTCATGCTGAAATACTTCACGCAGAAGCTACAAACCTTCCGTTATAAATCGGAAATCATGCAGCCTTCCAGACGTCTGGAAGCAAAACCGGCAGTTCTGAAAGGGCCTATGATCGTATGCCTCGACACGTCGGGCAGCATGACGGGGAAACCGGAGCGAATGGCCAATTCCTTGCTGATAAAACTGATTGAAATAGCTGAACTTCAAAACAGGGAATGTTTCCTCATCACATTCTCCGTATCCACCAAAACCATTGACATACGCCGCGACCGGCTGAAACTGATGGAATTCTTCAGCCACCCCTTCACCGGTGATACGGATGCCACCCAAATGCTGAAAGACACTTTCAGAATGCTCGACGAGAACCGCTATATGAATGCTGATGTCTTACTTATCAGCGATTACCGCATCCCCAAATGCAAACCTGAGCTATTAAAACAAATGAGCGTACACCGGGAAAAGGGTACTCTCTTCTATGGTCTACAGATTGGCATTGCTCCGAATGAATGGACAGAGCATTTCGATCACATCTACAGGATAGAGTATCATGTAGATCGCAAATATTAAAGCCAATCTATCAGTTCCGCAATAGCCATATTCCCATAAAACGGTCATAAACCATATATCCACCGGTCGATTTATAGACAAGTTCTTTCTCTACCAACGACTTCAAAGCGGCATTGACACTGCTCGGAGTTTTCAGCCCATGCCCCAAAATGAACTCTCCACTATTGGGTGCCGTCACTTTCCCTTCATGCGCAATGGCTTTCATCAATGCCAACTGATTGTCCGTCAACATAATAATCAGGTTCTGATAGACAGGTGTATTTTCTTCAAGAAGCCCCATCAGCACTTGCTCTGCCTGAGTGATATCTACAACCGGTTCATTTCGCTCATACAACCGATTCAACATTGCCTGCATATACCAGGTATGTCCCTCAAAACGGGTATATATCCAATGAAATACAGATTTGTCCAACTCTTGCCCCCGCAACTCAAAAAAGTTCCTTGCAAACCGATAATAAGATTCTTCATCAATCTCACGCAGCACCATCAATTGCGTACTCTGATAGAAAGGACGCTTGGCGGAAACAAACATTTCCTGCATCAAATGCTGACTGCTACCTGCAAAGATGAAACGGACATTCGGGATAAACTGGATATAAGAGCGAAGCAAAGCCTCTGTACCTTCTTCAGGATAAGAAGTGATCTGCTGAAACTCATCAATAGCCAGATAGCAATTCCTGCCGGAAGCAGCCATATAGTCAAAGATTTCCTTCAATGTCTGTTCAGACTTGTCGACAACAAAGTCTAAGGTTACTGTAGGAACTCCCGTCAACTCATCTGCACTAATCACCGGTCGGCAAGAGCGAAAAAAAGAAGTCAGCTTATGCAAAGCACTTTCGCTGAGCGTATCAAGCTGCCCTAGTACGGTTTTTGCCAGCAGGCGAACGAAAGAAGCTAAATCGCGCGTTGCAAAAATATCCATATAGAAACTAACAACTTCCGGTTTCTCCTCTTGCAGGGTATAGAAGACATTTTTTATCAATCCCGTCTTACCCATACGCCGAGGCGCTATCAATGTCAGATTCCGTTCATTCTCCAAAGCCGACAACATCTGTTGTGTTTCAGCTTCACGGTCACAAAAATAACGAGGGTTCGCATAACCATACACTAAAAAAGGATTCCGGGGTTGCATCTTCTGAGGTTTCATAAGCAACATTACATATTTTACGTTACACTTTTTATGTAACACAAAATACGGAATAAATATCGGATAAAGCAAATAGATGCGAATATTTAACCTGCATCATTAAAGCCAGTCCATCAGTTCCACCAGACTTTTCATCTGTTTCAATCTGGGATGAGCGAATGTATCCACCACCTCATGCTGCCACATCACCTCAAAAGGAATGTGTACCCCGTATCCTCCAATAGCCAGTACCGGTTGAATATCGGATTTCAAGGAATTACCAATCATCATGAATTCTTCCGGAACGACCTGAAGGATTTGTAGCAGGCGGGTATATTCTTTCTCCGTCTTATCAGACATTATTTCAATATGATCAAAATAAGAGGTCAACCCGGAGCGGTGCAATTTACGTTCCTGATCCAACAAGTCACCTTTCGTAGCCACTACCAGACGATAACGGCCTTGTTCCTTCAGAGCTTTCAAGGTCTCTTCCACACCGGACAGCAACTCAATCGGCATCTGAAGTAGAGATTTACCTAAAAGAATAATCTGTTGTATCTTATCTGCTGACACCTTCCGTTCACTCACCCGCAAAGCAGTCTCAACCATTGAAATAGTAAACGCTTTGGCACCATAGCCCAAACATTCCAGATTTTCCATTTCTGTTTTAAACAGTTCTACCGAAATCTCCTTTGCGTTACCATATTCACTTAATAGCTCCGTATACTTTCGTTCCACCTCCTGAAAAAAAGGTTCATTGCTCCAAAGAGTATCGTCTGCATCGAAAGCAATGACTTTAATAGTATGTTTCATTTCCTGAGTCTCCATCCGGTTCATTACATATTTTACATTACACCATTTATGCAATGCAAAGTTCCAAAGAAATTACAGATAAAGCAAAGGAGTACGGACTTTTAACGTCTTTATACTCTGAAATAAAAACAGATCAAAAGACTATGCAGCATAACCTGAGCCGTACTTGCTCCGTACCAACTCCGTAGCTTCTCCATATAGAGGTACCTCTGACCGAAGAAGGTACGGAGCAGGTACGGCCCAGATACGGTTCGGGTACGATTCGGATATAACTCACATCGAGTTTACACAAGACTTATATATATTTTAAAATATAGTTACATTATCATAAAGAAGTTTTATTATCCTGTTTTTTATAAAAAGCTACCTATTTTTGTATGTATTAAAGCATTAACAACAAAAACAAACGAATACATGAAACTAATCAAGCAATCACTTATCATTACCTTTTCACTATCGCGACTCCACTCATGTGAGCGTATATAAAACTCAAACTATGGAACACAGAATTAAAGAACTGGACTATCTGAAAAGCATCTTTATCCTCCTAATGATCGTTTTCCATCTGGTATACATTAGCGATAAGTATCCTTATATAAAGCAAATCGTATATACATTCCATATGTCCGCTTTCTTAATCATATCCGGTTATCTGGATAATGTTCAGAAAGACATCAGAAGTTTTGTAAGGAAACTATTCTGGATTTTTGTTCCATACATGTGCATGGAGGCAGGCTACGTAATTATGTCACATATCTTACCGGTCAGGGAAAGTATACCAGAAGTTACTCCAATTATATTATTACACAAGATATTTATAAAACCATTAGGTCCCTACTGGTATCTTCACACCTTGATTATTTGCAGTCTCCTACATTATCTGGCCTTCCGTTATACTCACATGAAAACAATATCACAGTTGATATTGCTTGGCCTTGGTTTATTTGCTACCGCATACTGGGGTGGACTCATAGTATTTGCCAATGCCATTTATTTCCTTGCAGGAATCATTATCAAACAAAGTAAATTACCATTCACTCAAATCTTTCAACCCTCTTTTTTAGCCCTTATTCCTATTATGTTACTATGCTACTTCCCTAACAATCTGGACAGAGGTACATTAGCAGGCATTGCAATTACTTATCTGGTCATCATTATATCATTATATGCGCACAACTATCTGCCTAAAGATATCAAAGAATACTCTTATTTTATAGGCAGGAACACTCTTGTCATATTCCTGTTCTCCCCCATTTTTACAATTTTATGCAAGCTTTTCCTACCCTTCCTATTCTTTGATTCCACCGGAATGCTTTTCATGGTGATATCTGTCATTGTTACCATAAATGGATGCATAGCGATAGCATGGAGCATGGATAAACTGCACTTTTCCCGTTTCTTTTTTGGACAAGACAACATATTAAATTAACAGTCGCATAAACCCGATAGAATCTAAAAAACAAACTTAATATAAATATCATGCAAGAACGACAGAAAAACAGAAGATTATATTTTGAGGAACTTTCCATAACAAGCAGGAAATATTACATCCCATATATATCAAAATACAAAAAGATTAAAAAGGGAATGAATATTTTAGAAATAGGGTGCGGAGATGGAGGTAATTTATTACCTTTCACCGAACTGGGATGCAACACGACAGGAGTCGACTTATCAGCAGGAAGAATAAAAGATGCCATCCTGTTTTTTGAAGAAAGACAAATAAAAGGGAATTTCATTGCCTCGGATATTTTCAAATTGAAAGGACTTGAACATAAATTCGACTTAATCATTTGTCACGATGTTATAGAACATATAAAGGACAAAGCGACATTCTTATCAAATCTTCCCAAATACATTAATCCTGAAGGGATTATCTTTATGTCATTTCCCGCGTGGCAAATGCCTTTTGGAGGACATCAGCAGATATGCAAAAGCAAAATAATTTCCCACTTCCCTTTCATTCATTTACTGCCAGCACCTATATATAAAGGCATTTTGAAGTTTAGCGGTGAGAGCACCGGTTGTATTGAAGAACTTCTCTCTATAAAGGAAACTAAAACCTCAATAGAATTATTTGAAAAATTAGTGCATGAGAAACACATTACAATTATAGATAGGCAACTGTTCTTCATAAATCCTCATTATGAAATAAAATTCCGATTAAAACCCCGGAGACTATATGCCATAATTGCCGGCATTCCATATCTGAGAAACTTCTTTACTACCTCATGTTTCTATACTCTAAAATGAAATTCTCCGTATTACTCATTCAAAGTAAACTGCCAGGCGCAACAGCAGCTATTATCGGTAATATCCGGATAGCAGCTAAGACATTCGCAAGTAATGCGTTCATCTATTGTTTTAGCAAAACCGCTATATTCAATTATACCTACCGATTTACAAGGATGATACTCCATCTGTTTTCGTTTGCGGGCTGTTTGCACATGACATTCAAGCGTGCGATACACCAAAGTTTTATTGTCTTTCCCCAGAATAATCTCATCATTATTTATATTCGCATAAAAACGTAGCTGCAAGGCTTTTGCCAAGCCCTCCAGTCCTGCATGTTCCGGCAATCCGAGGAATTGTTTTATTCTTCTCGCCTCTGTTATCGTGAAAGACTTCCATGCTTCCCTATCGTGATGCATGGCTTCATCCATTCCAAATTTCCGTTCTATTGATTGAAACCACACGCCATCCATAGCCAACCAATTTTTGGAATAGGCTTCGATGAGTTTTATCAGTTCTTCTTTAGTGAGGGAACTTAAAAAGTTGTTTTGTTTCATTGCAAAAAGATTCGTATAAATAACTATACAAAATGGTTGAATAACAATACTGAATTATCAGACCAAGCATGCAAATGTATGAAATTAATCTAAAAGTTAAAGAGTATTGCCTTTATACTTTGTGGAGACATATTCAGAAGCATTATTAAGATTCATTGTTAATTAGTGAATGTCAATGCTGTAACATCTCAATTATTGTCGGAGATTTTAAAATAACAATTTTGCGATTATCATCAGTAAGTGCAGAGTCCCAGAACAATAAATTGTCAGATAATAAGTGTAAACAACGACAAGTAACACGAAAGTCGAAAAAACGAATTTCACTCTTCAACTTCAACAAAAGTTTATTACCTTTGTATGCTAAATAACACTAACGACTAAAACAACACGCGTATGAAATGGCCTGAACCGCTACTACTAATCATTCTCTTACCACTTTACTTCCTCTCCTGTGACAGTAAACCTTATCCTCAGGTCTTACAACTTGCTGATTCTCTCGCAAATACTTGTCCGGACAGTGCTATCGTATTGTTAGAACAATTCAAAGACAGTACACATCAAGAATCTAAAGAGGCACAAATGTATTATCAGCTACTGACCATAAAGGCCAGAGACAAAGCGTATATTACACATACCTCCGATAGCTTGATACTGGAAGTACTGCACTATTATGAAAAGAGGAAAGATAAAAAACACCTACCAGAAGCATATTATTATGCCGGACGGATATATAGAGATTTGGGAGATGCACCGCAGGCGCTGGAATATTTCTTCAAAGCTATTGATGCATCAAATGCTTGCATGAACTATAGATTAACAAGTCGCATCTATAGTCAAATAGGAACCCTTTATCTTTATCAAGAAGTATATGATAAAGCACACGATGTATTCGTCAAAGCATATCAATATGATATCTTGGCAAAGGATAGCATCAGTATTACTTACAGCTTACGAGATATCGGCCGGACGTTTAGCACACTGAACAAGGTGGACAGTGCAATATATTACTACGAAAAGGCAGATAAATTAGCTGACAAAATAAAGAACATAAATCTGAAAAGAATCGTCAACAGTGAACTATCTGAATATTACACTAAACTGGGGATGTATCAAAAAGCTTATCAAAGCATGCAAATTGCCTTTGAGCAGATCAACACTATCAATTTAGCTCCCCGTTATTGTACGGCAGCGCGTTATTACTACCATACAAATCAATTAGACTCAGCTACTTATTATTACACCCAATTGTCACTCATGAACCGATATAGCTACAAGGCAGAAGGCTATCAGGGATTGGGCTACATTGCACGTCTAAAAGGAGAATATAAAAAAGCATTAGAGTATTTAGACAAAGATTTAGCATATACAGATTCTGCGAGAAATATTATTCAGACAGAAACAGTACGCAAAATAAACTCATTATACAATTACCAATTAAAAGAAAAAGAAAACAACCGATTGAAAGACATGGCTAATAACCAGAAGATATGGAATATTATTTTCATCTCCTTTCTCATCTCTCTTATACTAATCTTTGCTGTTTATTGGCAATATCATAAGAGAAAAAAACAAGAAGAATTAGCCCAACAAAGGAGAATAAAAAGAATGCAAGAAGAACAATATAACCAAAGTTTGGCATGCATTGAGGAAAACAGGAGGCAAATAAAAAAACTGGAACAATCGCTACAGAGTGCAGAAAGCATAAAAAGTTCATTAAATCAAGATTTACTCAATCTCCAGAAAAAGCTCATTGAAAAAAGCAATGAGCAAATTATAGCTAAACAAGAATTTCGTGAACAAGGTATCTCTATTTTAAAGAAATCACCAATATACCACAAATTTCTAGAGGCGGAACAAGGGATAAAAATTAAAAAAGAAGACTGGCAAGAACTGACTCATAGCATAAATGAAGCCTATACAGATTTCACGCTACGTCTACTTGATCTCTATCCAATGAAGACAATAGAGATGCAAGTTTGCCTACTCATAAAAATAGGAGTACCTCCTACCCAAATTGCATATATAACCTCACATACCAAGCAAGCCATTACATCCATACGAAAAAGGTTATACAAGAAGGCTTTCAATATGGATGGAAGCCCCGAAGATTGGGATATTTTCATTAGCTCAATGTAGTCAGAAGCGTACTTGTTGCGTACTATTATTATTGAGTACCTGTAAAATGCGTACTTATTGCGTACTTTATTATCGCATGATTCTTACACAAAGTCCCTACATTTGTAAAAACTCAAAAATTATAAAGTAAACGTCAATCTATACAAACTTTATAAACACCCTAATTATGATGAAACTATCGCATTTCTTTTTCCTGATATTAATACCGGTTCTGTATTCTTGCTCATCCGATGAACATTATCTTGATTTCACCATTGAAACACAAGATATAAAAATAGCAAAAGCATTTTGGGGAAGAATAAAAATATTAAGCGGTAATATGGATTATAGTATAAATAACTTGAACTCTAATATAGCTGAAGCATATATCTATGAAGACGGGGAATATGGCAACATAGTCATAAAACCGATTCAGAAAGGTAAAGCAACTATTGAAATAACAGATAACATTTGCCACACTAGTATTATTATAAAAGCAGAAGTTGTAGACAATGAAATCGGAACCATCATACGTGAAAGCAATCACCCTTTATTGAAAGAAGGCGGCTTTTTATGGTTCAAGGAGGATGAAAAGCGCTCATTTCGCATAACCGTTCAAGATGTGGACATTGCAAAAGGGCTATATTCAATATACAAATTCGAGAAGAAATACTACCTCTCACTCGCCTATAAGAACGATGATGGCAATGAGGCTACGGAAGTTTATGATATAGGAGAAAGCGACTATGTAGCGTTGTATATGTTGGACACTGTTTTAAACTTAGGTTTATTCGAAACAACAAGATCGGCTCCTCCTCCTAAGGCTCACTGGCTGAGAATGAAAGGGATTAACAACGAATATAACATCAATTGCATAGCTTCTACCGATGAAGGATATGACATAGAAGGGGAAACTCGATGAAGCACCCAATTTATCGCTTTTTATCACTGTCAATATAAAAATTAAAATATGAGACTGAACTACACTTTATTTGGGGTACTGTTACTGCTTTGGAGTGGATGTGATTTTTCGGAACCGGAACCAGAAATCGAACCGCCGACTGTAGTAGAGAAAGATCCTGTTGATATAAAAGTATTTATAGAAACAGTAACGAACGATAAAACCTATGATTACATAGACTTATTGGGCAGAGGATTTGACTGTAAAAAGAGTACCATAAAGGGATATATAAATGTAAAAGGCAAAGTTATTGATGTAGAACGTCTGTTAGCAGGTGACGGATATGATTATGTAAAGCAGGAACCAATTAAACTATACCCTTATTCTACAGTAGAAATATTTTTGCTTTACAATGGGGGAGGTTGGGTTATAAGTGAAAATCGAGACTTGAATAAATATATAGATAATATCTATTTAAATAGCCAAGTGGAAACAAAGATAGGGGATGATGTTCTTAGGCTATTTACCGAAGATATAGGAAATATAGAGGAAAACTTGCAAGGCAACTATTTTCACAAAGCGGAATGTTTTCACCCTACCAGCAGATATACCCTTCCCCATGTTTGGCCACATTATTTGTGTTTTTTCTTGTCTAAAGAGTTCCTGAATGATTTAGAGAAGAGTAACGGGGATGAGATAGTGAAAAAATATGGTACCCATGTTCTTACCGATGTACTCTTGGGGGGATATACCTCTCTTTCTTATGTTGCTCAATATAGCTATATGCTATCTGATGTGGATTTTAGGAAGCGGGTTCAAGCTTACACCAACTATTTTAATGCATCTCGTTATCCTCTGGATGTAAACCCAATTTTTGAGGAATGCAGTAAAGTAAATATTCATTTTAAAGCAAATGGAGGAAACCCGTCACATTTTGTTGCCGAAGGCGATAAAATCATGGGCTTTGACAAGTGGATTAAAGAAATTAATAATCAGGTGGGAACTTTAATCGGAATTGGAAATTCTACCACTCATATATTTTTAATAAGTGATTTTGTGAAAGATGAAAAGAAGAAAACTGAAATAGAAAAAGCGATTCTACGGTATTGCAATCAATAACCGATACACAATTTCTGAATCTTTTTGAATACATCATTGGACATTTCATTGTCTTCTCTTTTTCTTTGAGTGGAAAACCGTTATCTTTGCACACCAAAATGCGCTCATAACAAAAGAGATACATATATCACAATGGAAAAGAAATTCAAACGCACTACCGTTACGTCGGCATTGCCCTACGCTAACGGCCCGGTTCATATCGGACATCTGGCAGGAGTTTATGTACCCGCTGATATCTACGTCCGCTATCTGAGACTGAAAAAAGAAGATGTAATCTTTATCGGAGGTTCGGACGAACACGGAGTACCCATCACAATACGCGCCAAGAAAGAAGGCGTAACACCGCAAGATATAGTAGACCGTTATCATACGCTTATCAAAGAGTCTTTTAAAGAGTTCGGCATCTCATTTGATGTATACAGCCGCACAAGTTCAAAAACTCATCACGACACCGCTTCGGAATTCTTCCGTAAGCTGTACGATAAAGGCGATTTTATCGAAAAAACCAGCATGCAGTATTACGACGAGGAAGCCAAGACTTTCCTTGCCGACCGCTATATCACAGGCGAATGTCCCCACTGCCATGCAGAAGGTGCCTACGGTGACCAATGCGAAAAGTGCGGTACGAGCCTCAGCCCCACAGACCTGATTAATCCGAAAAGCGCCATCAGCGGAAGTAAGCCCGTAATGCGCGAAACGAAGCATTGGTATCTGCCACTTGACCAACATGAAAGCTGGTTGCGCCAATGGATTCTGGAAGATCATAAAGAATGGCGTCCCAATGTATACGGTCAGTGCAAAAGCTGGCTTGACATGGGCCTGCAACCCCGTGCGGTAAGCCGTGACCTTGATTGGGGTATTCCTGTACCCGTAGAAGGAGCAGAAGGAAAGGTGCTGTATGTATGGTTTGATGCCCCTATCGGCTACATCAGCAACACAAAAGAGTTGCTGCCTGACACTTGGGAAACCTGGTGGAAAGATCCCGAAACCCGTCTGATTCACTTCATCGGTAAAGATAATATCGTATTCCACTGCATCGTATTCCCTGCCATGCTGAAAGCAGAAGGAAGCTTTATTCTACCTGATAACGTACCGAGCAATGAATTCCTGAACCTGGAAGGCGACAAGATTTCGACTTCACGCAATTGGGCCGTATGGTTGCACGAATACCTGGTAGACTTCCCCGGCAAGCAGGATGTGCTTCGCTATGTGCTGACAGCCAATGCACCTGAAACTAAAGACAATGATTTCACCTGGAAAGATTTCCAGGCACGCAATAACAATGAATTAGTAGCCGTTTACGGTAATTTCGTGAACCGTGCCCTGCAACTCACCAAGAAGTATTTCGATGGTGTAGTACCCGCTGCCGGTGAATTGACAGAGTACGACCGCGAAACACTGAAAGAATTCTCTGATGTAAAAGCAGAAGTAGAAAAGTTACTGGATGTATTCAAGTTCCGTGATGCACAGAAGGAAGCCATGAACCTGGCCCGTATCGGAAACAAATATCTGGCAGATACCGAACCCTGGAAGATTGCCAAAACGGATATGGATCGTGTAGCCACTATCCTGAACATCTCCCTGCAACTGGTTGCCAATCTTGCCATTGCATTCGAACCATTCCTACCGTTCAGCAGCGAAAAACTACGCAATATGCTGAACATGGACAGCTTCGACTGGGCTACTTTGGGCAGCACTAATTTATTGCCGGCCGGACACCAGTTGGCTACTCCTGAATTGCTTTTCGAAAAGATAGAAGACAGCGTTATTGAAGCACAGGTACAGAAGTTGCTCGATACGAAAAAGGCTAATGAGGAAGCCAACTACAAAGCCAATCCTATCCGCCCGAATATAGAATTCGACGACTTCATGAAGCTGGATATTCGCGTGGGTACCGTATTGGAATGTCAGAAAGTTCCCAAAGCCGATAAATTACTGCAATTCAAGATTGCCGACGGACTGGAAAACCGTACTATCGTCAGTGGTATCGCACAACACTACAATCCGGAAGAATTGGTAGGCAAACAAGTATGTTTCATTGCCAATCTTGCTCCGCGTAAATTGAAAGGCATCGTCAGCGAAGGTATGATCCTCTCTGCCGAGAACTTTGACGGGTCACTCTCCGTAGTTACAACCATGAAGGAGGTGAAGCCGGGTAGCGAAGTGAAGTAAAAATAATCTTAATGCCGAATGACAACTCAAGAACTCATATCTGCACGTAGCAACGAAGCCAATCTTGGCCAGGAAGAATTTGCGTGGTTGTTATTCGGCATTCATGATAAGACTCACGCTGTTTTAGGCAGCTCATATAAACCGACACGTCCCTCGCTTGACGCCCTAAAAAGAGAAATAGCCGAAGGGACCAACTGTGGCATTACTTTTACGGAAATACATGAAATCATGTATCAAGGGAAAAGAGTTATCATGTTTCAAATTCCGGCAGTTCCTAAAGGAATCCCGACTTCTTATAAAGGATACTATTATGGGCGCGATGGCGAATCATTATCAAAAGCTTATTGAAGGAAGAAAGCCGAACCTATTTATAGCAAAACCGGTTGCTCAGCAATTAGATCAGAAAACAGCCTATTCCAACAATAAAGGATTTGAGGACAGTTATTATTGTGATTTAATTTTAAAAGCACTCACTGAACACGGTACGCTTACAAAAAAGGAAATAACAGAATTACTTTGGAATAAGTTGCCAGATGTATTGAGCGAAAGCCAAAAACACTCAAAAGTCAGAAACCTACTTACCAAACTAAGGAAGCAGGATAAGATTAGAAATGTATCCAAAGGCATACACTCGGATTGGTTTCTTAATGCGGATAATTTAAACGCAATTTAAACGCAATTTAAACGCAATTTAAACGCAATTTAAACGAGGTTATGAATGTAACATGCTAATAATAAGCAATATGTATTTTAACATTTACGAGCAATTTATCCGAGATTTAAACGCAATTAAATGATATCTTAATCATAAATCGAACAAGGAATGACAGAAGCATCACTCAAAGAGAAAACAGCAAAAGGATTATTCTGGGGCGGAATAGGCAACGGCGCCATGCAACTGCTAAACCTCGTCTTCGGCATATTCCTTGCTCGGTTGTTATCCACAACAGACTATGGCATGGTGGCCGTATTGACCATCTTCTCCGCCATGGCCGGAATTTTCTCGGAGAGTGGCTTCATCCTGGCACTTGTCAATAAGAAAGAGGTAAAGCATGAGGAATATAATTCCGTATTCTGGTTCAACATCAGTATCGGCGCATCACTTTACCTCATACTTTTTCTTTGCGCTCCTTTCATCGCCGATTTCTACCATACACCCGAGCTTACCCGGCTGGCCCGTTTCCAATTTCTGAGTTTCTTCATCGGAAGTTTCGGTACTGCCCCTACGGCCTATTTTTTCCGTAATCTCATGGTGAAAGAGCGTAGTCAGATACAGATAGCCGCCATCCTCATTTCGGGTATTACAGGTGTCAGTTGTGCCTACCATGGCTGGGGATACTGGGGAATTGCCGTACAGACCGTTGTGTATGTCAGCACCAACACTATCCTGCTTTGGATATTCTCTCCCTGGCGACCTACTTTTTCGTTCCGCTTTCACCCATTGCTGGAATTATTGCCTTTCAGCAGTAAATTACTCTTTACCTCGCTCTTCACTCATATCAATAACAACATCTTCTCCGCATTGCTGGGACGTTTCTACACCATCCAGCAAGCCGGTTACTACTCACAGGGAAGCAAGTGGACGACGATGGGATATTCCACCATTTTCGGAATGATAAACAGTGTAGGGCAACCTGTGTTCAGGGAAGCCTCGGAGGACAGGCAACGATTGCAAAACATATTCCGCAAGCTGATGCGCTTCACCGCCTTTGTCAGTTTCCCCGCTATGTTGGGGCTCGCCATTGTTTCTCAGGAACTGATCGTAATAAGCATTACAGAGAAATGGCTACCCTGTGTACCCGTCATGCAGATACTGTGCGTATGGGGAGCCTTCATGCCTATTTCAACTCTTTACTCCAACCTGATGAATAGCATCGGCCGGCCGAACGTATATATGTGGAACACCATCGCACTGGGCATCTTCCAGCTATTATGCGTGTGGGGTAGTTACCCGTACGGTCTGAATATCATGCTGATAGTCTATACAGCAGCCAATATCTTCTGGCTACTCATCTGGCATTATTTTGCTCATAAACATATCGGAATTTCCCTGCTTAATACACTGAAGGATATAGCTCCCTATCTCATTATATCTGTAGCCGTAATGACTTTTACTTACTGGGTAGCAGGTTATGTGAAGAACATCTATCTTTCCTTACTGGTGAAAATCGCTTTAGCTGCCTCACTCTACATATTCCTGATGTGGAGCCTGAAGTCGACCGTATTCAGGGAAAGTCTTCAATATCTATTTAAAAAGAAAACCATACAATAATGACACTGCAAAATGTAACTGTAATCATCCCTGCGCACAACCGTCCCGAGCGCTTGCGCAGATTGCTCGACTACTATAGCCGCACAGATATCAAGGTTCTTGTTCCCGACTCATCCGACCATCCGTTTGCCGATGCGGAGAAGTACCCGGACATCACTTATCTGCACCGTCCTAAACTACATTTCCTGTTGAAGCTGAAAGAAGTGCTTCCGATGATTAGTACACCCTATGTGCTTTATTGCGCTGATGATGATTTCGCTGTTCCCTCCGGCATTGCGCAGATGACCGCCTTTCTAGACGAACACCCAGATTACAGCACTGCACAGGGACATTACCTGACCTTCACTCCCCATAAAGGGAAAATATCATTCTACCCTCGCTATATCCGCTACTTCGATAAACAAGTAACAGGCGACACTCCCCGGGAAAGACTTTTGCAAGAGAAGAACATGTATGCCTCATTGCTCTACTCCGTCATCCGGACACAAGCTTTTCAGAGGATGTATGCAGCTTGTTTCAACCCGGACGGAAGCCTGCGTTTCCGCAACCTTTTCCTGGCTGAAGAGTTCTTTAACCATGCTGCGCTTATCTTCGGCAAATATGCTACACTACCCTATTTCTACAGTGCCCGCGAGCGTATCAGAGGTTCCGCCACGGAAACCACCGTACCTGTTTCAGTTATCAAAACCTCTCATAAATATCGGGAGGAATATCAAGGTTTCCTTCTGGCGTTATCAGAATTACTGGCAGCCCGGGAAGGTGATACGCTTGAAGATGCTTTCTCCTTTATTTGCAGCATCAGCGATATGCCTAAAGACACTGCCGAAATCTCTGGCAAAAGGAAGATTATGGAATTCACTCATAAGCATCCCCTGTTACGTTGGGTAAACAGGCTGGCTGACTGGAGATATACTCAGAAAGGATTGAAAGCGGTACAAGGTATGCAAAGCTACCCCTGTACATTCTCCACACCGGAAAAAGAAGAAATTATCAAAGCTATTGAACAATCTTAAAGACACGCAAAAATGACAAATAAAACTGTTTCCATTATAATAGGTACTTATACGACACCTACCTCTTTCCGGGAAATCAAGGTCTACAAAGTAGGGAAAAAACCTCAGGATAGAAACTGCTGAAGCACTCCTTCAAGCATCCCATTATCAGAAAGCAGTTTCTCCACAAACTCACGAAAGGCACCAAAGCCCCCATGCTGTGCGGTGACGTAATCGACCTCACGTTTCACATAATCCGGTGTATTACTGGGGGAAGCGCTGAATCCAACCTTACGGAGCAGCGCCAAGTCGTTCACATCATCACCGATGAAGGCAACATCCTGCAACGTAATGCCCAACTCACGACATAAATCTTCCGCCTGTGCCACTTTATCTTTCACCCCCAGGTAGCAGTAATCTATCTTCAGTTTATCAGCACGCTTCTGAACAATCTGCGTATTCTCACCCGTCATAATGGCTACAGGTATATTCAGCTTGCGAAGGAAAATAACTCCCCAGCCGTCTTTCACGGAGAAACGTTTCATCACATCGCCCTGTTCGGTATAGTACATTCCACCATCAGTCCACACACCATCAATATCGGTAATCACTAACTTTGGTAACATAGTTTTTTCTTTTTATTCAGATGATACAATCATTTATTTCCACTTCCCGCTCTTTCCCCTCAGCCCATCGCGATAGCCACACAGCAATGCCCACAACTTACTGAACTTCTGCCGCTCATACAGTATGATAAAAACCACACGCTTATAAAAATGATAGCGCAAATGCGACTTCAAATTCAACGCCTCTGGATACAGACGATGCAGGAGAATACCATTGCGCACATTATAGTAGGAACGGGCCGGACCGTATTCATTAGGAAATACTTCTTTTCCCAGCAAACGCCTTTTCTTCTTCTGATAACCCAAATCGTGTGTCAACAGAATATTCTTGAAACATAAAACGGGAATATCTTTCCTTTTAGCCCTCCAACAAAACTCACAATCCACTCCCCAGACAAAGAGAGATTCCATAAAGTCGCCCAAAGTATCGAACAGGCCAACCGGATATATACTTCCCGAAGTCATTGCCGAATACACTTCATCCACAGAGTCCGTTGGCGGATACATGGTGGTTTGCTGGGATTTAATGAAATAATTGGTAGAGAAAATGGCAGCCTTGTTCTCACCATAGCTACGGATTGCCCGAAGGTAGCTTTCGAAGTTCCGCCCACCGAAACAGCTATCCTGATCCAAGGTCAGCAGATGCGTAAATCCATTTGCACGGGCATACGCCACCGCCTTATTCAGCGCAGAACCAATGCCCAGATTTTCACCGCAACCATCCAGAATGATTTTCCCTCTCCCGTCTTCCAAAGAATCCAAATCCAGATCCCTGCGATCTGTTGCCGGAGTATTATCCCACAACATCAATTCATCCAGTTGAGCAAGATAGGTAGCGATATTCTTTACTACCGCATCATCCGGATAATATAAAATGACTATGCCTAAGAGTTTCATAAATTATCGGATGACATCCGGATAGATAATCTCATTCCGGGGAATTTCTTTCAGTACTTTATGCCCTACCACTTTCGCACGCTCCACCCACTTAAAACCGTCACCGGGACTCAACAGATGGATATCTTGTTCGGTAATGATATCTCCGGGATGCAGCGTCTTATTCGTTGCAATGGAACGCTCCAGTTTCACCTTTGCCGAGGCAACGGAAGAGTCGATATACAGTTCTTCTTTTCCCAGCCAACGTTCGGCAATACGGATATCACGTATCATGCGGTTCACACCGTCGGGGCCAAGAGAACCTTGCTGATCGGTTCCCTTCATACGGCGGTCGATGGTGACATGCTTCTCTATGATTTCCGCACCCATACCCACGGCAACGATAGGAGCGGCAATACCGATGGTATGGTCGGAGAAGCCGATGCAATACTGCCCATAGTGCTGTTTCAGATAGGTGATAGTCTTCAGATTCAGATTATCAGGCTGGGTAGGATACTGGGATACACAATGCAAGATAGATATGTTGTTATGATAACGGGTAATCACCTCCAAAGCATCATCCAGTTCTTTTCTGCCTGCCATGCCGGTAGACAGAATAATGGGTATCTTGGTTTCAGCCATCACTTCCAGCAACGGCAGGTTGGTAAGATCGCGGCTTGCCACTTTCAGACGGTCGGGCGTGAAGAGTTTCAGCAAAGAGAGGCAGCCTTTGGAGCAAAGTGTTTCCACGAAATCAAGCCCTAAAGACTTGGCGTGCCTATACACTTCGAAGTGTTCTTCGTCCGTCAACTCCAGAAAAGCACGATGTTCGCCGTAGGTACGTCCGAAAGAATGAGGGGAATCATACGGACGGTTCATCTGTGAGTCCGTCAGTTCTTCATTCAAATCCCGTTTAGTCAATTTCACCGCATCCATCGGACGAAGTTCTATATTGAACACTTCTTCACGAACAGGGCGGGACACCAGGTCTACGATCAGTTTGGCTATATCGACGGAACCGTTATGGTTCTGTCCGATTTCTCCTATTATATAAGTACTATTCATTTACGAATTATAAATTACGAATTACACTTGGCTGCACGACGGTAGAAGGTATACATGAGCTATTTTTCATTTCTTGCAATATTCTCCAACATTCTGGCACGATAGTCGGGATGCGATTGCACCAGTTGCAACAGGGCATGCACACTACGGTCGGTCTTCTCATGGAAGGTGGCATAAAGTTCCTGTAGCAAGGTGAAGTCTTCCATCGTATCGAGAGTGAAACGAAGATCGAAACGCCCTTCCAACTCAGCCGGCAACGGAAGCAGACGCACCTTGAATTTTTCGGGATGCGTATAGAGATAGATAGTGACATGCTCGATGTAAAGTTTCTCTTGCGTAAAAACGGCGGCACGACGCAGAGCGTCAATCGTTGTCAACTCGGAATATAAGCCCAAATGGGATTTGATGGTAGGACGCCCATCGGCAAAGCCATAGGCGATATAATCTGCCGGACAGAAATTGTGTTCGGCAAAGAAGGTATTGAAAGTTTCGGGACGAAGGAACGGATTATCCGAACAAACACGGATAAAGCGGTTGATACCGAAAACTTCGGCAGCACGGATAAAGCGGTCGAGTACATTGTCCTCGTCGCCACGAAAACTGAGGATACCCGCCTGACGGGCGGTTTCAGCAAGCACGTCGTCCTGCGGGCGATTGGTGGTGGCAAGTACAATACATTTGTCCGGACAAGCCTGTTTGATATTGGCTATCAGAATGTCGATGATGCGCTGTTCGCCATAGAAGGGGAGCAGAATCTTGTTGTGCAGCCGGGTAGAACCGGTGCGTGCCTGAATGATTATTCCATCTTTCATAATTTCATCCGTTTAAAAGCGTCGATATAAGAGCCGGGAGTGACATTGATAATCTCCTTACCCAGCCGGCGTGCGTAGGTTTCGAGTATAAAATAGGACTTGAAGGCTACGTGCATGTGATAGAGAATAATGTGGAGCCGGGCACTGTTCAAGTTCTCCTGTTTCACGGTTTCGGCCTGCGATTTATTCTGGTCGTAGAAGTGCTTTTGGTGCATCAGTACTACGTTGTCGTCCGTTACGGTGATCTCCGGCAACCAAGAATGGTCAGCACCTGCCAAATAGATTTTCTTGAAAGGCAGGCGCAATCCCATAGCGATAGAAGGTATCAGCACGTTATGCGGACGGGGAACGCCCCAGCCTTTGCGGAATATCCAGTTGCAGAAACCCTGGAAGCCTTCGATAGGCGTTGTATTATAAACATAGAGCTTGATGTGGGGGTTACCCGCCAGTAAGGGTTGCCATTCTTTATTCTTCAGGGCACGGGCAGGGACAAAGAAGTTCATGTCCCAGGTAGTCTTCTCGGCCATTGTCTTGAAAAGCTGTATACGCTTCTCGGGAACGATCCAGAACAGCGGGTCTGCAATCAGATAAAGTTCGGGGCGGAGACGCTCGAACATAGGAGAACTTACACAGAAGTTCACTGCCAACAAGGTTTTTCCCTTGATGAAATCCGTCGAATCTTCTACCGTGCGGTTCAGCGAAGGGCCGTTAGCCAATATCAGCAATTCATCCGGATTACTGAAAGAAGACGGCAAGCGCGTGCGCCACTTGGACTGCAACAGGATTTTCACTATACTGAGGAAGCACTGCCAAAGCTGTTCCAACCATTTCAAACCTTTTTCTCCCATATTGTTATAAAAGTTACGAGCTATAGTTTATGAACTACAAATACCAAGTACTTTCAGACTACCTGCGAACAATTATTCACCCTACCATGTGGCATCATTTAAACGGCAGATTCACAACGCTTATTCAGTTCATTTGCAACACTTGCAATACATTTACGTAACACCTGCAATACATTTCCACAACACTTGCACGGTACAAATCAAACACTTGTGTCCCGTAATCATCCTCTTGAACACTTACAAACAGAATCTTTTCCCTTCAATCACAACGCAGCCACTCGTAGCTCGTAGCCTGTAACTTGTAGCTAATTTATTCTCCTGCAAAGATAGATACTTTAGCGGTTACTGGCTAAAAAAACCGCGAATTTGTGGATAGAAAGCGGTAAAAGCTGTACTTTTGCCAAAACATTCCGCAACATGAGAGTACTTATAATCAATACGTCCGAGAAAACAGGCGGAGCCGCCATTGCCGCCAGACGCCTGATGGAATCGCTCCATACAGCGGGAACAGACGTGAAGATGCTCGTCCTGCACAAGGAAAGCCAATCGGAACAGGTGATCCCTGTAGGCAAAGACTGGCAAAAGAAATGCACTTTCCTCTGGGAAAGACTGGTTATCTGGACGAATAATCTCTTCAGCCGGAAGAATCTCTTTACTGTCTCCATAGCCAATACAGGCTTCAACGTCACCAAACTGCCTGCCTTCCGGGAAGCCGACATCATACACCTCCACTGGATAAACCAGGGAATGCTTTCACTGAACAATATACAGGAAATCTTCGAATCGGGCAAGCCCGTTGTCTGGACCCTGCACGATATGTGGGAATGTACCGCCATCTGCCACCATGCCCATACTTGCACCCTCTTCAAAAGCGAATGCAGAAACTGCCGCTTCCTGCGCTTCCCAGGCAACAATGATCTGGCGCACCGGGTATTCAAGAAGAAACAAAAACTATTCAGTCATGCCAGCCCCCTGAATATCGTCGCAGTCAGCACATGGCTTTCCTCACAAATACAGCAAAGCACCCTACTTAAAGAGAAACCTGTATCCGTGATCCCTAATACACTCTCGCCCACCGACTTCCGGATGATGAACAAAGAGCTGTCCCGAAAGGAACTGTCCCTGCCCGATAAACATATCATTCTGTTCGGAGCCGCCCGCATCGACGATCCGATCAAGGGAGTGGAATATCTGCTCCAGGCCATCCGGTTATTGATTGAAAAGAAGCAATTCCCGCAGGAAAAACTTCACCTGGCACTATTCGGCAAGATCAAATATCCGGAGAAACTTCTCAACTCCATCCCCGTCAGCTACACCTATCTGGGACGAATAGGCGATACAAACAAACTCTCGCAACTATATTCCGCCGCAGACGTCACCGTATCCGCCTCTTTCTATGAGACATTCGGTCAGACTCTGATCGAGGCCCAAGCCTGCGGTTGCATTCCGGTTTCTTTCGGCAACAGCGGACAGGCCGACATTATCCGCCACAAAGAGAACGGCTTCCTGGCCGACTACCTCTCTGCCGACAGCCTGGCAGAAGGCATCCGATGGGGAATATCCGAAGCCCGGACAGCCATCTCCAAAGAAAATATGCGAAGCGAAGTATTCAGGAAATACTCCGGTGAAGTCGTTGCAAAGCAATATCTCAATCTCTACCAAAACTTAATCAGAAGAAAGGTAACACAATGAGAATACTACTTATCAATACAACAGAAAAGATAGGCGGCCCCGCCGTAGCCGCAAGCCGCCTCATGGAAGCCCTCAAGAATAACGGCATCAAAGCCAAGCTATTGGTGCGCGACAAACAGACCGAACAGATCACCGTAGTGGAGTTGCCCCACAACCTGCGCATGGTATGGAAGTTCGTATGGGAGCGAATCGTTATCTGGAAAGCCAACCATTTCAACAGAAACCACCTCTTCGCCGTAGACATTGCCAACGCCGGCACGGACATCACCAACTTGCCGGAGTTTCAGCAAGCGGACATCATACATCTCCACTGGATCAACCAGGGGATGCTTTCTTTAAAGAACATCGAGAAAATTCTGGCTTCGGGCAAGCCCGTAGTCTGGACCATGCACGATATGTGGCCCTGTACCGGCATCTGCCACTACTCCGGCGGATGTACGCATTACGAAGAGGAGTGCCATCATTGCCCCTTCATCCACAACGGAAGCCGGAAGAAAGACCTCTCCCACCGCATCTTTCTCAAAAAGCAAAAGTTATATGAGGGCCGTCATATCAACTTTGTAGCCTGTAGCCACTGGCTGGAAGAACGCGCCCGGAAGAGTGCCCTTTTCAGCGGACATGCCATTACCAGTATCCCCAATCCTATCAACACCAATCTCTTCAAGCCGCACAGCAAAAAAGCCGCACGGGAGAAATGCAGGCTTCCGCAGGACAGCAAACTGGTTCTGTTCGGTTCAGTGAAGATAATGGATACCCGGAAGGGAGTGGAATACATGATTAAAGCCTGCAAACTCTTGGCAGAGAAGCATCCGGAACTGAAAGACCAACTGGGTGTAGTGGCCTTTGGCAACCAGTCGCAACAGTTACAGAATATGTTGCCTTTTAAGGTTTATCCGCTCGACTTCGTCAGCAATGAACATCAGTTGGTAGATATCTACAACGCCGTCGACCTCTTCGTCACCTCATCGCTGGAAGAGAACCTGCCAAACACCATTATGGAAGCCATGTCCTGCGGTATCCCTTGCGTAGGATTCAACGTAGGCGGCATACCGGAGATGATAGACCATCTGCACAACGGCTACGTGGCACAATACAAATCAGCCGAGGATTTTGCCAACGGCATCTACTGGATACTGACCGAGCCCGAATATACCACCCTCTCCGAGCAAGCCTGCCGGAAAGCCGTTTCCAATTATTCGGAAAGTGCCATTGCCAAGAGATACATCGACGTTTATAACAAAATAACCGGAAGACATGCATAACCGTCCCACACCCAAGTTCAGCATCATCACCGTGACCTACAATGCCGAGGCCGTATTGGAAGACACGATACAGAGCGTTATCTCACAAACCTACCACCACGTAGAGTACATCATCATAGACGGTGCATCCAAAGACCGCACCCTCGCCATTGCCGAAAGGTATCGCGACCGTATCACCCTGCTTGTCAGCGAACCGGACAAAGGACTGTATGATGCCATGAACAAAGGCATCCACCTGGCAACGGGCGACTACCTCTGTTTCCTGAATGCCGGAGACAGTTTCCATGAAGACGACACCCTGCAACAAATGGTGCATACTTTAGGAATCGGCGAACTGCCGGACGTACTATATGGCGAAACCGCTTTAGTAGATAAAGAAAGGCATTTCCTACGTATGCGCCGCCTCTCCGCCCCCGAAGTGCTGACATGGAAGAGTTTCAGGCAAGGTATGCTCGTTTGCCATCAGGCATTCTTCGCCAAACGGAGCCTGGCGGTACCATACGATATGCAATACCGCTTCTCCGCCGACTTCGACTGGTGCATCCGCATCATGAAAAAAGCGCGGACGCTGCATAACACGCATCTCACGCTTATCGATTATCTGGAAGAAGGTATGACGACGCAGAACCAAAAGGCTTCCCTGCGGGAACGCTTCCGCATCATGGCGAAGCACTATGGACTGATAAGTACCGTAGCGCACCATGCATGGTTTGTATTCCGTCTGCTGCTGAAGAAATAGTACCTGGCTTTCAACACCTTACGGCAAGTAATCCGCAACCCCGCATTCAAGTTTTAGTTTCATGCCGTGAAACTCACAATTTCGTTATAAGAAAACTTTGTATTTTGCTGTAACTTCCTATGAGAAAGAAGTTTAGAGTAGTATTTCAAAGATGCAGGTAATGATTTGGTGATGGAAGTCCTGCTTCGGGTTACACTGCTTTGCATTGTTTCAAATATCTCAATACAAAGATAACCATTGTTTTTAATATAGGCAAATCGCATCCCTGTTATTTTTATATAGTATTGAAAATCAATTATAACGGATAAAATACGTATCCTTTGTAATCAAAATAGTCGGAAGAAAGCTCTCCGACTATTTTTTTGGCGGTAAATGTCATTTTTTGGCGGTTGCTCAACGGTTGATTAACCAATGGCCTCATAAGAACGCTGTAATATTGCACCATGAAAACAATAAAGACAGGTCATTATGAATAACAGAAGAACCAAAGGAGACGGACAGATTACCCACCTGCTCAGCACCATTCTCTCAAAAGTAAATTCCATTGAGAAGTTGCTTTCGCCCGCCATTCCCAGTATGCCCGATAGTGAGATACTCGACTCAAAAGGCGTGCGCCTGCTCACTAAGATGTCGGATAGGACACTGCTTAGAAGGCGCAATGACGGCTCACTTCCCTTTTACAGGGACAAGGGAAAGATTTACTATCTCCGCACGGATGTTCTGAAAGCCGTATTACTTGAAAAAGAAGAAAACTTAAAAAGGAAGTATTATGAGAAGAATGATTAAAATTGAGAGTAGCTCCTTCGCCACTCTCGTGAGAAATTACAAGAAATCGTTGAATATGTTGGCAGTGATGCAGCATATCTGTCAGGACAATAATGTGGCGCTGTCCATGTTACCGGATGAAGTCTGCGAGTTGATTAACCTCGATCCTGCGGAGATTGAAAAACAACGGTTGAACGGTCGCCTCCGCTTTGCGGAAGAAGAGAACGGCACAAGGCATTATTCCATCGTGGATATTATCAACCTGAAGGATTCCATTGACAGTAAGGCAATAGCCAGACAAGTGGAAAGTCTTTCTTTCGAGGAAGAATAATCTTCGGTCAGCCCCGAACTAATAGACAAGGGTACGGCAGGCAGGGTCGGATTTATCCGGGCTGCCTGCCGTACCTTTGTTATTTCCTGAAAAACGGCTCTTTGCGGAAACCTGCGGAAGTGGAGTTTACGTAGCTTCCGGGGTTTCCGTAATGTGCCGTGGGAAACATTTAGGATATTTTCTTCAATCCGGCATGAGGGATGATTACCTTCTGTGAAGGTATATGCCGGGCTGCCACCACATCGCTACCGATTACAAGCTCATTATCATCCGTATCTTCTTGCTGTTTCTTCGGCTGAATGGTTAATTGTATCTGCCTGTTCAAAGCCAGTATATCCTCATTGAGCCGTTTCAATTCCTCCTCTTTAGGCCATGTGGCCGAAACAATCTCCTGTAAAACGGGAAGGTTCTTCTCCATCTCCGCGTTCTTTTCCCGCCGTTTGGCAATCATATCGGGAATACGTTCCAGCGCATTGATGAAATTGGCTACCGCCAGTTTCGGGTCTTTGGCAATGTTGCCATTATTATAGGTATATTTCAGACCGTCCAGCCCTTCAATCATAAACTTGTTTTGCAGAAACTCCAATCCTCCGTCCCATTGCTTCTCGGTACGCACCAATATACGGAAGTCGAATAGCGTACCGATTTTCATGTGGTCGTTTTCCGTCCGTGCTTTCTCGTTGATAACAGATAACTTATTACCAAGTATCTCTATATCATTACTCGCCACACCATCCAGTTTTAAGGGATTGGGGCGCAATCCGGTTTCGCTGTCTTTCGGGGCTTTCCGGTTCAGATACTCCCAGTCTTTAGTGAAGCGTTCGATGAAAGTATTGTTCTTCTCTATTTCCTCGGTAAACTCCTTGAGCTTGCCTCTGGCATTTCCCTTGCTGCGTTGGAAGGCCTGCTTCTCACTTTCGAGTACAACTTGCTTCTTTTCCAACTTTGCTTTCTCCAACAGGTCATCATTGCCGGAGAGCATGGCCACGTATTCACTGTAATTGCTCCCACTGCTCTCATCAATCCCTCCTTCGTCAAGGGTACGTGTGGCCAGATTACAGGATTTCATCTGGTGGATGAACACGGATTTATTTTGAAGCGTGTTGAAACGGTAACTGTCCAAAGACCTTTGAACCGCGTATATAAAGCAGTCCACCGTGTTGTTGGCATACTCTTTAGCGATGATATTCCCTTTTCGGGCCGCCCTGCCGTTGCGCTGTTCCAGATCGGACGGCCTTCAGGGGATGTCAAGATGATGACTTGCCACGGCACGAACCTGTGCGTTTACCCCGGTTCCTAACTTCTGGGTAGAGCCGAACAGAACTCGTATCTTTCCGCTGTTCATCTCGTCGAACATCTCCTTTCGAGCCTTGTCACTGGTTGCCTCTTGAATAAATCGAATCTGATGCCGGGGTATGTTATGATCTTCCATCAGCTTGCGTTTTATCTCGCTGTATATGTTCCACTGATCCGGTTTATAAGTGCCCAGATCCGAAAAGACAAATTGTGTACCTTTCACTTCAAGATATTTGTAGTAATACTCTGCTATCTTGTTTGCGCAATAGGAAGCCTTGTTTCCGGAGTTATCTCCGTATTTCATATCTATTAGACGCATATCGAGCGACATCTTGCTGGCGCAGGTCGTGGCTATCAGCATCTTTGCGCTCTCTTCCGAATCCGATAAAGGCGGCCTGTCAATGAAGGTCGCGTCTCCCGTTTCAGCAAACGCCATCAGTTTTTCGATATACACTTCCTGGTCCGGCGTGGGCGGGATGCTGATAAGCTGTTCATTCAGTTTGGGCTTGTCTACACCCACATCCTCGGCTGTTTTATAGTCTGTTATCTCCGCGTAGAAATTGGCAAGCTCCGGTACTTTGATAAAGTATCTGAACCGTTCCTTCTGAACAATCTTATTCGTTACCGAAAACTCGAAATCGGTTGTCTTCTTGGCGAATACGGCCGCCCATCCATCAAAACAGGTGATGCCCTGCCTCTCCATCTCTTTCGGACGCAGGTATTTAAACAAGAGATAGAGTTCCGTCAGCGAGTTGGAAATGGTCGTACCCGATAAGAAAGTCGTTCCTAAATCTTTTCCCGTTCGCTCCTGCATGGTGCGGATGGCAAACAACAGGTTCATCGCTTTCTGGCTTCCTTCGGGGTTTCCGAGGCCCGAAACCCGTGCGTGACGGGTGCTGAACATCAAGTTTTTAAAATTTTGTGATTCATCAAGAAACAAATGATCGATACCCATTTGTCTGAAATCAATCACGTCATCCGTCCGGTCTTTGATGTCCTGTTCCAGCTTTTCCAGTTTCGCTTCCAGATTCTCTTTTCTCTTTTCCAAACCCCGTTTGACCCAACCGCTCACCTCGTTTCCTTCCTGCTCGAATACGCCGAGGCTTTCGTCTATGCTGTCAATCTCCTTTCCGTATATCTGCTGCTGCATTTCGGGAGACTGCGGTATCTTCCCGAATTGGTCGTGTGTAAGGATGATGCAATCCCAATTATTGTTTTTGATGTCGTGGAAGATACGGATGCGGTTCTCCGGCGTGAAGTCTTCCTTACCCGGATAGAGGATTTTAGCGTTGGGATAGGCCCGCTTGAATGTATCCGCAATCTCATGTACGTTACTCTTTAGCCCGATTATCATGGGCTTGTTCGCCAGTCCGAGGCGTTTCATCTCGAAAGCGCTGATACACATGATAAGCGTCTTTCCGGTTCCCACGGCATGGTCGATGATACCGCCGCCGTTCTGTATCAGCATCCATACGGCGTTCTTCTGGCTGTCATACAAAGACGGGATACCCAAACCTTTCAGGTCAAGGAACGGGAATGTCTGGTGCGAACCATCATAAGCGGGACGCACGAAGCAGTTGAACTTATGGTTGTACCTGTCCGCAAGTTCCTGTTTAAATTCGGGTAGCTGCTCATTCAGCCAACCGGTGAAAGCGCCGCGTATCTCGTTGATTTTGGCATCCGCAAGCTGTATGGCATCGGCATCGCGTTCCTTTATCTTGTTGCCTTCCTCGTCCTCCACGGTTTTGGTAATGTCCGGGACAGTATTGTGGAGCGCGTGCTTTAACAGGTCGTTCCCGTAAAAGTTGCGGCCTTCACCTTTCACGAAATACTTGTCCGTGATATTGGCGTTCGACTCCTTGCAACTGACACTAAACTCGTCCACGCTTTCCGTGTAATGGATGGATACCTTTGTCTGGAACAGGTAGGTGGCAAACTCCTCATAGATGGCGGTCGGGAGCCACCGCTCTCCCAAGTTGAAATCAATCAGGTCAAAAATGATGGGTTCGGGAAATGCTTCCTTCAGGGCTTTCAGTGAAGCCTTGCTTTCTCCGTCTTCGGGATGGGTTTTCAGATACTCTTCTATCCAGTCGGCTTTCGCCACCACATTTCCGGCAATGAAGCGGTCCTTAATCTCATAATTCCTCATCATGGGATTGTAGAACAGGCGGTTTTTGAGCTGGCGCAATAAATCGTTCCTCTCAATATCCGACAAGTCCTTCATGTAGTCCAGATTCACCTCACCGAATTTATTGAGCGAGGCGACAAGCGCTTCCTCTGCCGTATCTACATGAACCGTCTCATTCGGGTTGAAGGAAACGGGGACGGTGAAAATATCGGACTTTTGGCTTTTACCGTTCACGAACCTTTCCAGTGATAGCATTTCCCGTCCCCCGGCATCCATCAGGATAAACTGGGAGTTGTCTTTTCCATTGACGGAACCGAACATTCGGGAAAATCGGTCGTATTGCTTGTTCAGTTCTTCCCGTAGTTCCGGCTGTTCGGCCTCGGTTTCCGCTTCCTTATTATATAGCCTGTGATAGGCTTCGCGCAAAGGAATGTAATAAGCGGCACGGTATTGCTGGGTGACGGTCAGTTTGAGGGGATGAAATTCTACTGACGGGGTGTTTACTTTCCGCAGAAAACCGTACTGCTCACCCTCTTTCACCAATGAACCGTTTTTATATTCGGGCAATATCTCTCCCGTAAATGGGCGGGGTTCCATCTGCTTCTTCCTTTCCTCTTCCATCGCCTGCCTTTTGGCTTCCCACCGCTTTTCTTCCTCGATTCTCCTTTCATCCGAAAAGGTTTCCTCCTGTGCCTGCTCAAATAGATTTCCTTGTGAGAACAGGTCGAACATTTCGGGCAGGTTATCTTTGGGGCGGGATTTTCGGGGTGCGGCACGTTGCGGTTCGGGTGCTTGCCGTTTCGTTTCTGTATCTTCATCCTGAAAAGCCTCGAACAGGTTGAGCGCAGGTTCATAAACCGGGAAGGGAGAAAGAGTTTCTTCCTTGGGTGGAATAGTTTCTGTCTGCACACTTACCTTTTCCTCTTGCTTCTGCTGTGCCCGGCCGTTCTCGTATAAATTCAAATCCAGATGTTGGCTTACATCCTTTATAAGCACCTTCTTCAACGCTTCGCCTATCTCTTCCATACTTCCGTCATGGATAAAGTTCATGGCGGGCTGGCCGTACATGTTCATTCCCTTCTTGACGGATGTATAAATCACATGGTCCAGTTCTTTATAGGAATTATTGATGTAAATGCCATCGGATAACGTGCGTGTCTCAATGAAATTCAACTCATTTTCCGTCAATTCCTGTTTTCCGGTATGCTTTTGCAGGATAATCAGGTCGCTGCTGACCTCGGTCCCAGCGTTGGTAAAGAGGTTATTCGGCAGGCGGACGGTAGAAACAAGACGGGTGTGGTTCATCAGCCATTCACGGACGGGACGGTTGCGCATGGAATCCATTACGCCCGCGCTGGTGATGTAGGCCAGTATTCCTCCCTCACGAAGCGCGTCCACACCTTTCAGGAAGAAATAATTATGTACCGCGCCGAGAGCAAACCGTCTTATCTCATCATCGCTTTTGTCGAAATTACGGTCATAAACCTTTGTGTCCCCGAAGGGAATATTGGAAGATACCACATCGAAATAATTCGTATAGTGAGGCTGTATGGACTGGAAGCTGTCAATCGTCACGTTATCCTGTGGGCAGAGGGTGGACAGAAGTCTTCCCGTCAGTTTGTCTTTCTCAAAGTTATGAATTTCCACCGCTTTTGTACCCTCTCTGAACCGTTCCGCGAAAACGCCCATACCTGCCGACGGGTCGAGAAACCGCTGTGGGGTGACTCCATTTTCCTGCAAGGACTGACTGATGGCCTTTACCACCTCGTCCGGTGTATAGAAAGCGGTCAGTACGGAGCTTTTCAGGCTTTGGATATACTGTTTGTATTCTTGCTCATTTGCGGAATACTCCTGTAACAGTCCATGCAGGAGGCGGACTTGTGGGAATAATTCCTTTTCTGTCCTTCATTTTTCAATGTCCGTGTCTTTCTCCGCCGGATTGAGGATACATTTCAAACCACCAAAGCCGGAATAGGCTTTCAGTATATTACGTCCTTCCTCTGTGGTACAGGTGTCCGGCCGCATGAAGAGTTGTTCGAGTGCAGCGATGTTATCCGCTAAATGTTTTCGTTTATTATAAGCCATGTTGTTCGATATAAAATTGGATGAAACCTGTCAGTTCAATAGTGAGGGTACGGTATAAGGGGGATGTCCCGAAATCATCGTCTATGGGATATTTCCCGAAAACAGCTTCGGCGGGTTGTAGTACCTTCAGGCAGAAAGAGGTGCGCCGACGTGGCTCCACTTCGGGAAACCATTCCGAGACGACCTCGAAAACGGTATCGAATTTGGAAAAACGCAGGTCTTGGTAAAGAACGGCGTTTGCCAGTTCCAATGCCTGTGCGACAGGAAGACCGCCACGTACCATACGCTCGTAAGTATCGGCCGCACTGTCGGCACGCACCGCTATCAGGTTCTTGTCGCTTGCCAATACGGGGTGGCTATCCTTTAAAAAAAGAAAGAGAGCTGCCGCAAAATAGGACAGTTCTCTTCTATCGTTTCTTTTCTTGTTCATACATGTACTTTGTTTAATGAGTTGGGAATGAATGATTAAAAAAGATATACCCGATTCGCGTGAAACCAATCGGGTATATCGTGTGGATAACGGTTTGCGGATTAACCGATGGAGAGTTTGCTCTTGCTGGTCTTCGCTTTGAAAGGGACCACGTGGCGCGCTGTTTTCTGCTGGGCTTTCTTCTCCTTCCTCTCGGTGAGCTGCGGTTTGTACTCGCGGGCGTTCTTGCCGATAAGCAGGTTGTTGCTCTTGTTGCTGAAACGGACGTCATCGGAGAATAACTGTTTGGTCCTCGGATTGCGCATATTCTCAATAAAGACCATTCCGTGATTTTCCAGTATCTTCTTCTGTTCGGGCGTTACCTTTGCTCCGAGAATAGTTTCGCTGATTCGCAGTTTCTCATCTGATTGCTTGAACGTGATGTCTCTTGATGCCGCATCTACGAAAGCGACACCGGAGAGCATCGTATCATTTTTGCGTTGGATGTCATTGATAGGAACCTGCCCGCCATTGGCCAATGTCTGTTTCTGTGTATCATCCAGCCGCTTTCCATAGATGTAGTCCGGTATCTTGATGACATCTACGGGCATGGTGATAATACGGTTGGTCGGTTCGTGGAAACTGACGTAGCAATTGCAGACTTTTCCGGTGAAAGAGTCTTTCATCTCTTTGGTGGCTCCCAGTGTGCCCGTTTCACGAAGTTGGTCTTTTTCCGCATCGGAGAATACACCCTTGTAGGCGGATTGCTCAAATTGCGGGGTGTCGAGCCGGCTTAGTGTTCTTAATTGCACCTTTCCGCTCTCATCTTTTACGCAGATAAAACAGGCTTCGCCCATCTCTTTGCGCTCACCGTTCACCTCCTTGCTGATAGGGAAAGCAGTAGAGGTGATTTTGCCTTTCAGCAGTTCGCCCATTGCACGGTTCTCGAATAGAAGTTGTTTGTCGATGCCGAGGGCATTCAGGTCCTTCCACGGTAATTGATGCTCGTCGAATTTGTAACGTCTTGCGAGTTTGGCGATACGCCCTTCATCGTTCAGTTCGCTGTTCTCTACCAATTTCTTGCCATCCGCACCGGGGTCTTCCCCTTTTCGGATTTGTACCACCGCATTAAGTGTCTTTTCCAACAATACCAATGGTACGAGGAAGAAACTGAAACTGCTGGGGTTGTCATACTGGTTTTTGAAATTGGAGAAGAAAAGTGCCAGCGGTGTGGTCTTGTCGAGTTTTAGGTAGTCGGGGTTGTTTTTCTTGTCGGGAGATACCACCTCGATACTGCCGTCATTCTCATTCATCTTTGAGATAACCGCCGTTTTGTTCGTTCTCTTGTCAAGGACTGCCATTACGTGCTCGTCCTTTACCTCTTCTTGTTCTTGCTTCTTTTTAGCCATACATTGAAAATTTAAGTGATAGAATAATTGATTTGTACGGGAAGACTTTAGCCCGTGGCTGCGAAGATATGGCATTAAAAAGCAGGATATTACGTTTTTAAGATGGTGGGGAATGGTTGGCGGGAGATGGCGGGGAATGGCTAATTGGAAGAGAAAGTTTATGTTGCAGATAAGGGAAAATAGATTGTGTAAATGTTTGCTTGTCATACCCTAGCATTTTTCATGTGACAAATTGGCAGTTAAGAATAGAAATAATTACCTCTGCATGTATATACATTGGCATTTTATATTATTATTTAGCTACCTTAACTATTTGGCACTAAGATTGTATAGAATAATGTGTTCGTGTTAAAACAATAAAAGATAATATATGGCAGAACCCAAAAAATTTAAAATTCTCTGTATAGATGGTGGTGGTATAAAAGGACTTTACTCTGCTCAATTGTTGGCAAAATTTGAAGAAGTTTTCAATGTGAAAATCTCGGATTGTTTCGATATGCTTTGTGGTACTTCTACTGGAGGCATCATAGCCTTAGCTGCATCGCTAAAAAAGCCAATGCGAGAGGTTGTAACTTTCTATGAACAAGATGGACCTGTGATATTTAATGAGAAATTAAAAAAACGTCGGCATGGAAATAAAATATTAATTGCAAAACAGGCAGCATTTGGTGGCAAATATTCAGCAGCACCTTTACGCCAAGCTTTAAAAAATGTTTTTGGTACACAGAAAATAGGAGAAAGTAATAATTTTCTTTGTATTCCATCTTATAATATAAACACGGCCATTCCAAGGGTATTCAAGAAGGATTATGCAAATTTTACTGAAGACGATAGAAAAAGCTATGTAGATGTAGCGTTAGCAACAGCTGCTGCCCCAACCTATTTTCCAATGATGGAGATAGAAGAGGATCAATATGTGGATGGAGGATTATGGGCTAATAATCCTGTATTGGTGGGTTTAATGGAATTTTTGTATAAATTTGCTGGTGACAAACGTTTCAATGGACTTGAAATTCTATCAATAAGCAGTTTTGAAAAAGAAAAAGGTGAAGCTCACAAAAAAGTAGACCGTGATTTTCTGGACTGGAAGAATGCTCTTTTTGATGCTTATTCTATTGGGCAATCTAAATCATCTATGTTCCTCTTAAAATGCCTAAAAGGGCAACTCAATTTTCCATTTGATTATGAGCGCATTGTAAATCTCCCTATCTCAGCAGAAGATGCTTCTCTCATAGACATGGATAATGCCAGCCCAGCATCGTTAAAATTGCTACGTAAAATAGCGGACAATACAGCTGTAAATGCTAAAATGAGACCAGAAATAGAACATTATTTCACAACAAAAAAAACTATATCCCCCAACGAATATGGCAAATAATCAAGAACAATTCAATGCATTTCATGATTCTATAAATGCAACGCAATCAAGACGCTCTACATTGAAATGTAATCGCGAGGCCTTACGCGATCGTATAAGAAAATATTTTAAGGACAATCATCCAAATGAGATTCAACCAAAGTTTCATTGGCAAGGCTCATATGCCATGTATACAATTCTAAATCCCATTAAAGACGAGGATGGATTAGGGGCTTATGATCTTGATGATGGAATTTATTTTATTGGTCAATCAGAAGATGATCGCAAAGAATTGGAATGGTATCATGAGGAAGTTTTTAAAGCTGTTGAAAAGCATACCAAAAAAGGAGCAAAGGACAATGATCCATGCGTGACTGTTTACTATGCAGATGGACATCATATAGATTTGCCAATTTATTTCATGATTGACGGTGATGAGCATCCCGAATTGGCGCATCGAAAAGACCCTTGGATGCGTTCAGACCCTAGAGATTTAATAGACTGGTTTAGCGGTGAATGTACTGATAAAACAATGTTACGTCGATTGGTTCGCTACTTAAAAGCTTGGTGTGACAATATCAATAATGAAAAAGATTTTAAAATGCCTACCGGTTGTATAATGACAATGCTTGCAGCTGAATATTACAAGGAGAATGAAGATTCACGTGAAGATATAGCAATGCGTGATCTTTTGACAGCGATGTATGATACTCTAAGCGAAGAAGATGGATTTCAATGCTGGCGCCCAACATATCCTTACGAGGACTTATTTGAATATTACAAGAAGGGTCGAAAGGATAAATTTCTTGCTGAACTTAAATCGTTCAAAGCAGATGCAATTCGTGCGATCGAAAGTAAGAATCCTCATGATGCTTGTCTGAAATGGCAAAAACATTTTGGTGATAGGTTTTGTTGTAGCACAGCGAAAGACGAAGATGAAGATGCACAAACAAAATCATTTTCAGGAACTATTAATACCAACAGTCGTTTTGCGTAATTTGACAGACCTATTGCTCTCATGCTTTGACAGACTTTATAAAATAGAGGATGTAAAGCGTGTTGATGATATCCCTGCTATCCGCACAGATTACTACGCTGAACAGTGGGAGATTGTAACCGAAGTTGAGATTAATGGCAAATCCGAAGTAATAGAACTGTATTTCGGATTTTTAAAAACATTTCCTTATACTTTGCCTGATGTGTATTTTCCAGATAAACAATTTGGATATTTACCTCACATAGACAGTCTTAGTGGTAAACTATGTTTAATAGATGATGGAGCAAGTTATTCTATAGACGATCCTTATGAACTCATCCGTTATTGTTTAAAGCGTTCAAAAATATTAATAAAAGAGGGCGCAAATAGTGAGAATTTAGATGATTTCAGCGCTGAAATAAATAGCTATTGGATACGAATGTATGATGAAGAACCAAAGGTATCAAAGCACTGGCTAATTTATGGTGGTTTTCCTACCGATACCTGTGTACTTAAAGCGTTATTTTACAGACAGTCTATCTTAGGAAATAAAAAAGATAAAACTAGAATTAAAGGCTTATTACTTCCACAAAATGATGAAGAAATAAGTATAGAACGTTATTTAAAAACTCACAACAAAGTAGATATAGCAGATGCATTATTTGTAAAAAGTATTAATGTTCCAGATAAAGCTCCATATACCATTACTTTTCAAAGACTTTTGGATAGTACTTCATCTGTAGAGGATCGCAAAGCCATTAAACAATATGTTAACGCCAATACCGGTGGGATCATTGTCTTTCAGTTGTCAGAGGCATCTATAGGAGGTATTTGGATAGGTAAAGTTAACTGTATTAAAAAGGGATTTCGTAGAAATACTCTCACTGTGTCCGATATACTTCTACGCTTTGAAGGAAAGAATCAATTTCAACAACGGTTATATGGTGATTTATATTCTTCTCATCGTATAGCTATGCGCACAGCGGGAATAGAAATGACAGAGCAAAGATTTGTTATAGTCGGGCTTGGCAGCATAGGATCTAATCTCGTATATTTTCTCAATGGTTGGAATAATGCTAACTTTACACTAATAGATGATGACAGATTTCGGACTGAGAATATGGGAAGACATTTGCTAGGATTTCAATATATCAGTCAAAATAAAGTGGAAGCTGTTGCTGATTATTTACGTTCTATTCGTCCGGAAAGAGATGTAAAAACGTATAGTGATGCATTTCAAAGTGTTTTCGAGAATGATAATGAAGGGGTAAATGCGTGTACTGCATTGTTCCTTTGTACAGGAGATGTAATGACAGAGAAGTTTGTTTTGGACGCTTTACTTGATGGTCGTATAAAACAGCCAACATTTATTCTTTGGCTTGAACCTTTTGGTATAGCAGGGCATCTTGTATATATCAATCCCATGCAAATGCCTAAGGATTTTACACTTTATAATGATGAGGGTAATATGCTTTATAAATATAATCTACTTGCGCCTATTGAATATAAGATGCATGCTAGCCGCTTTACCAAGAAGGATGCCGGTTGTAATGGAGAGTATGCTCTTTATTCAGGTAATGATGTAATTCTGTTGCTATCTGCCCTTTATCCATATATCAATCAACTTATACAACATCCTGAACAATCAAAATGTTATAGATGGGTAGGAAACATAAAATTAGCACAGGAAAAAGGTTTCAAACTGACAATCGAAGCCTCGTCCATTATTTTAGGCAATGTAGAAGAGTTGCCCCTGTGAATATAGTAGACTATACAATTGAAGTAACGACCGAGGTCGTGGAAACATTACAAAAAATGCGCCAGCTATCAGGAAATGAAAATGGCGGGATATTATTGGGATCAGAAATAGGGAAACAGTATTATCGTATCAACCGTGTCTCGGAACCCTGTATGTTAATAGATCGTTCTTCTAAATATGGATGTATACGTGATGCTGAAAAAGCTAATGAAATAATTAAACGTGAGTATGAATCCTCCAATCATAAAAGAGTATATTTTGGCGAATGGCACACCCACCCAGAAAATGAACCTAATCCATCTACGATAGATATATCATCGATCCGTGATGTGTTTTTTAAATCAAAAATTGTAATTGATGGCGTTTTCCTTGCTATTGTAGGCCTTAAATCAATCTATTGGGGATTTTATGATGGAACTAATATACACAAGATTGAACCAATAATAATATAAGGTTTGTGCAAATTTATAGTTTGAAATACTATTATAGAAACAGTGCAGTAAATAATATAACTTTATGGATAAGAGCATGAATCAATCAGGTAGATAGTCATGCTCTTATTCTTTTATGATAATTGGTTAGTTTAATTTTCCTCCCCTCCCAACAAATGCTTTAGCTTCGGATCATTCTCAATCCGAATCAACTCCCTTTCCACCAACTCCACAATATCCTGCTTGATTTGCCGATAGTTGGCCTGTATCTGCTGCTCCATCGTGTCGTTGCCATTCTCATCGAGGAAGTTGCTGATTTCGGGGATGGGCTGGTAGGTGGCGGTTTCACGTTGCACGGCATCGTTGTCTACCACAATCTGCGCATGGAAGATTTTCTGGTCGATGGTTTCGCCGAAGTTATCTGCTACGGCGCCGACAAACATTCCTTGTGAGAGCGTACTGATTTTGCTGGCGGGTATCAGGCTATCCAACTGCGTGCTGATTGAGGTCGAGGTATCGTTACGATTGATACTCATGGACTCCCGTCTTTGCAGGATTTTGCCGAAGCGTTCGGAGAGCGATTTGGCGGTTTCACCTACGACTTGCCCGCTAAAGACATTACCTACTGTGGACATGATGACGGCGGCTTCCTTGTCACCGTAGTCGCGTTTTAGCTGGCTGAAGTCCTGAAAGCCTAAGACGACCGCTACCTTGTTACTTCGTGCCGTGGCTATCAGATTATCCAGGCCTTTGAAGAATATCGTGGGTAACTCGTCGATAATGACACAACTTTTGAGTTGCTTCTTCTTGTTGATGAGCTTCACAATACGCGAGTTGTATAGACCGAGGGCCGCCCCGTAAATGGAGATTCTATCGGGATTGTTGCCGACACATAATACCTTTGGCTCTTTCGGGTTATTAATATCCAGCGTAAAGTCACTGCCGGACATGACCCAATAAAGTTGCGGGCTTATCAACCGGGAGAGCGGTATCTTGGCCGATGCTATCTGACCGTTCAACTGCTCGGCGGCTCCTCCTTTCCATGCGTCGATGAAGGGAGAAAGATAGTTCTCCAATTCGGGATAGCTGGTCAGGATGGTGAAGACGTCCTCATACCTTTTATTAAGTAGCTCAATAGCATGGGGAAACGTACAATACTTGCCGTTCTCGAAAATTTTCAAAAACCATATTATCGCCGTAAAAAGCACGATTGGAGACTCCACAAAGAAGTCCCCTTGCTTTTGCACCCAACTTTTATTGAGGTTCAACATGATCGTGTAACTCGACTCGTAAGCGTCCGATATATCCGTCATCAGGTCCGGTGCTAACGGGTTGCATCGGTGGCTCTGTTTGGGATTATCGAAGTTAATCACGTAGAACTTGGGTGGTATCTTATACCTGTGCCTGTACTTTAACAAGTGGTTGTAAGCGATAACCGAGAGGTCGTCGTACTTGAAATCATAGATGTAGAGCGCATAGGATTTCTCGATGGCCTGCTTTATGTAGTTATTCACTACCGCATAGGATTTACCCGAACCGGGCGTACCTAAAATCATACTTGCCCGGAACGGGTTCACTACGTTTATCCAACCGTCCCATTCCTTTTTCCTGTACCAGAATTTGGTGGGCAGGTTGATGGAATACTCGTTCTCCATCAGCTTTGTTTCCTGCATGAAAGACTCGTTCTCGGTATTGAAGACGTCCTCTAAGAGGTTGTTCTTCAATAACCGGCTTATCCACAAACCGGAGGCCAGCAGGCAGAGGAAACCGCTTATCAATGTAGAGGTATAGAGCAAGGCGCATACGCCTGACGTGGCATCTACCGATAACAGTCACCAATTAAAGAAAAACAGGATAGTGCCGGCGATGGCGGCAATGATAATCTGCCTCCATGTGATTTCATGCTTCTTGACTCCCTTGTTGCCCATGCACGACAGGCCGAGGAACAGGACGCAGAATAGTTTGGTGTAGAGAATGGACGAGAACAATCCCGTGGTTCGCTGGAAGTTGGAAAGTATCCGGTCCACGATGCCGAGCGTTCAGCCCATCTCATGCAGCCAGCCGAAACAGAACCAATAAATGTGTATCGCCATAAATAGAAAACTGATGGCCCTCATAAAGTCGGTGACTTTGGCCAATCCTCTTAAATCATCTTCGTTTTGCATAATCGTAATTTTTAAAATTCAACTTATGATAATTATAATCTCGGTCTTCGCTTCTTCTTCTTTTTCTTGCGCCCGAAGCGGAAAGCGGGATCTATGTACTCACGGGTATGGTCATCCTCCAATAGGTCGGAGAGAATATCAACAGCGCCGAGGGCCGAATACTCGTCCCATTTATCAAAGGGTTCGGGCTGGCGGTGATCCGTTCGCTGACCTTCCTGTTGCTGCTCGTTTTCCGCATGAGTCTCGACAGGTTGCTCACGAGGAGTTTCCGATGTCGGTTGAAGCGGCGGTATCAATCGCTCACGGTCGGCTTCGGGGTTGTTGAACAACTCGTTGAAGACGTTGGCCGAGAAAGTTTTTCCTAAACGGGAACCATTGAAAACGGTCCGGTTTGTATGGTGGATGAAGGTAATACCGTACAAACGCCCTTCGGTGTTGATGCGGTAGACCACCTCGATGTCCAATCTCTTCAGCCGTGCGGCAAAATCCTCTTTCGTACCTATGTCCTGCATGGCTTTCGTGATTTCCTGACGTGTACGGTCGGCCAGTCCGTTCTTCTTCACACGCTCGGCGGAACGGGTGAAGCTGTTTTGCAAGGCATCATAACCGAATGGCTTTCCGAACTTGCTGGACTTGAAAGGCGTGCCGACCTGTTCCCCCTTATCGTTCAACGCACCGTACATGATGCCGTGATACTCCTTGCCATTCGCATTCCCCCGTACCTCGTAGGCGGTTACATTGTAGAGGTTCAATAGCGTATTGTACTCTGAGAGGGAATGGACGTTATAACATTCTAATAAGGTACGGGCGGTGTGCTTCACCTGCTCCTTCACCTCACCTTTGGGATAATTCACCTTTTGTAAATGGAGCAATTCTTTCTCGCCCTTTTCGCTAACCGTCGGATGCAGGCCGTGACGGATTTCCATCTCACGGCAGATTTTCTGCGCACGGATAGCCTCCTTGTTATGGTCTATCTTGATACCTTTCTCATTGATGCGTACCGACACGATGTGCAGGTGCTTGCGGTCGATATCCTCATGCAGCCAGACGATGTACGGTTGGTTCCCGTAACCGAACTTCTCCATGAACTTACCGGCCAATGCTGTAAGCTGTTCCTCGGAAAGAATATCTTTCGGGGATGGGTTCAGCGAGATATGGATGACAGGTTTCCTGACGTGCGTATTGAGTGCCGTATAAGGTTCGAACGCCTGCACGCAGTTCTCTATCGGGACGTTTCCATATTTGTCCGCAGCGATCCGGGGATGTCAGAGAACCTTTGCGGTTCCGTCGTCCGTCTTGATTTTATTGTAGGCAATTACTCCGTAGAAGGAGCTGCCGGAACTGATATTCGGGACCATCGGGCTACTCCTTTTTCGTGAGATAATTCTTTTCGTACTCCCTCGTCAGGGTGATAATCTGCTTGCAGAGGTCTTCCAGTTTGCGGGTTTCCTCGGCCAACTTGTAAAGGAAGGCGAGAGATTTCTTTTCACCATAGATGGTGTGGATGGTCTTCACGCATTGGTTATAGTTGTTGCCGATGCGGCGGAATTGCTGATAGAAAGCGGTTAGCTGGGCGAAGTATTCCTGCGCTTCCTTATCAATCTTTACGACCTTGAACTCTCACCCGAAAATACGGGCGAAGATAAATTCGGCCTTGTTCTTCATGCCGGATTGTTCGTACATGGAGAGGAACTTGTCGTTCTCATTCTCATTGAGAGAAAGATAATAACGGTGCGTGCGTGGGTCGGCCAGCACTTTACGCCCTGCGGCGTTTCGGATTCTTGTTTGACTTGTCATAAACATGAATAATTTAAAAGGTTCGACTTAGGAGAACCACCTTCCCCGAAAATCCTTTCGGGGCGAGACTTTCAGCGGGTGGAAATATTTTCAACCGCTGAAAGTACACCTCGCTATATGCCGACGCATATAAAAATCCGGCTGGGCCGGATTATCGGTCTGAAGGATTTGTTTTACGTTTCCTTGTCGGAAACGGCTACGCTCTCCGGCGACAAAATTAGGAAGTTTTTTCCGTTCCGCTATTATAGCCTTCCCCGCCAAAGGCCGCCAATCGGCGACTCTGAAACAGGGCGTATGCCAAGCGTCCCGTTTTTGCGGTTTATTTGCAATGCGGATAGCTGATTAGCTGTCTGTTTATTCATCTGTCTATTCATCTTCGCAGCTATACATTTATATATATAGGTATGTATCCGGATGGAAAGATAAATGAAAAGCCGGACGGATAATCGGATAGCTATATAGCTAAATAGCTACGTAGCTGAATAGCTAAACGGATAGATAGCTACATAGCTATACAGCTATCCAAACAGACGGATAGGCAGCCGGCTACTTATCCATTCGTCCGTTTATCCATCAATCAATTTATTCACTTATTAATTTATCAGCAATGGAAAAGAAAACAACATTCATCTCATTTGCCTCCCAGAAGGGCGGCGTCGGTAAGTCCACCTTCACAGTTTATGCGGCTTCATGACTGCATTATGTGAAGGGGCTGAACGTGGCGGTTGTGGATTGCGACTATCCCCAGCACTCCCTGATGAAACAGAAAAAGCGGGACATGGACGTGGTGCAAGCCACTCCCATCTATCAAAACCTGTTGGTGGAGCAATCCACCCGGCTCGGCAAAGGCGCCTATCCGTTTATCGGAAGCACGCCCGCTACCTGTCTTACCGACTGGAAAGTGTTCGAGGCAAAAGCAGGCGTGCAGTATGACATCGTTCTCTTCGACCTGCCCGGCACGATGGGCAGCGACGGGGTAATCGCCACTATCAGCGCACTCGACTACCTGTTTGTCCCTATCAAAGCCGACCGCCTGGTATTGGAAAGCACCCTCAACTTCGCCACGACGTTGAACGAGCGTTTGATTAAACCGAAAATCTCCAACCTGCAAGGCTTGTACCTCTTCTGGAACATGGTGGACCGCAGGGAACGGACGCTTCTGTACGACATCTACCAGAAAGGCTTCGCCCGCCTCGGACTTCCCTGTCTTGACAGCCGTATCCCCATGCGCAGCAACTTCGCCAAAGACCTCTCGACCTCCGGCGGCCCCGTATATCGCAGCACCCTGTTCGCTCCCGACGCGGCCTTTACCGAGGAGTGCGGTTTCAACGGGCTGATGGAAGAGATCCTCTCAATCCTCAAAATCGGATAGGTATGGCAAAGAAGATGACAGGGGAAAATCCCGTGGATGAAGCCTACCTCCGCAGCTTGATGGCGGGAACACCCGTCGAGCCGCCCGCCGCCGTTCCCGTGAAAACAGAAACGGCGAATGCCATAGCGGATGAAACGGAAGTGCCACCCGAAACGGACGCGTCCGATGAAAAGCCCCTCCCGAAATCCCTCAAAACGACATTGACCGATTTCATCCGGCGCTTTCTCACTCCTTATAAATGCGAGAACAGGCAGGGCGTGTACATCGACCGGGAATTGCACCAGAAAATATCGGTCATCGTCGGCATCGCCGGAAAGCGGCAACTGACCGTCGGCAACTATATCGACAACGTATTGCGCGAACATTTCGAGAACCATTCGGACGAGGTGAAAGCGTACTGCCAAAAGAGTTACAACAAAATATTTTAGGTTATGGAGATAAAGATGTATTATGAAATCGGCCTCGTCCTGTTCTGGTTGCTCTTCGCCTACCTGTTCATGGACAAGTTCCTGTTCCGGGGCAAACTCGGAGAGATTTGCTTCGGACGGACACGCCGCCGGATGGCCAAAGGACTCCGGGGCATGGCCGGATGGTTCGACCCCGTGAAAGAGGAAAAGGCAAAGAAGAAGACGAGACAACGGAAAGCGGAACAGGCGGTGGTTCAACCCGCCGTAACCCAGCCGAAGCCCATCGAAAAGAAAGCCGAAAAACAACCCGAAAAAAAGGTGGAAAAAGACGGTCTGGTCCTCACCAAAAGCTACAGTACACGCCAACAGCCGCCAACGACCGCCACTGGTTCCCAGCCTATTGCGGGCTGTGAAAAAGCCCATACCTTTACCGACGGAAACGAAAAAACGCCTTCCGACACAGCGGCGCAAGTGCCGCCGGAGCGCATCCCCGACCTATTCAGGGACAAGCGTGTGGAAGAATGGCGTGCCTCTTCCGAAGACGGAAATAAGGACGCGAAAACGGAGCCGCCAACGTCTCCCGAAAGCGAACCGGAATCCGCCCCGGATGAGGAAGTCGATACGGATGACTTGAATGAGGAACTGGAAGAACTGAACTGTGCCCGCGAGGAATACGCGGCCGACACCCCCGGCATCGGGCCGGACGAGATTGATTTGATTATCGACCTCTGCAACGGCCACGAGATTCCAACCGGCAGAAAGCTCGCCCTGCTAAAGGCAATCCATCACATCAAGGACACGCAGGTGGAGCGTTCGATACTCGAAAGCATCAACGGCAGCGACAACCGTATCAGCCAATTTCTGGACGAAGCCGAGCGCATGGGCGAGGCTGGTCCGAACAGTGATTAACCATTTAAAAAAGGAGGTAACAATGACAAGAGGTTATTTTGATTCGGGTTGATACCCGTTTCACCGCCCGCCGGATTTCCGGTTTTGCTAGAAACTGTGTTTCTAACGTCCCGCCGGACTTTTTGAGGCAAGAATCAACCGATTTTGCCATCCCGACAAACTTTTTGGAGCAAGAAACACAGTTTCCAGGATGTCGGCGACCGTTGCGGACCAGGAATCATACGATTCTAAGATGTCGGCGAGCGTCGCGAAGGTAGAATCAACGTTTCTACCCTAAAATCGGCCCATTTTATGCAAGAATCAATTGACACATGCCCCAAAAAGCTCGGCGACAAGCAAGAAACCGTGTTTCTAAGGCCAAAAAGAGCCATTTTATACAAGAATCAATTGATTCTTGCCTCACGGCGGACTCCGTGAAGGTAGAAACACGGTTTCCAGCAATTTCCCATCCTGTTTCACCCATTAAACAAGCAATTATGCGAACGACCTATTTCGACACGGGCTGATTTCCGGCCCCCACTCATCCCCTGAATCACTAAACCATCAGGTAGCCACGGCTGCCTGTGGGGATAGTGAAAGCGGGCGGTCCGTGGCTTTTTTAACTAACTTAAAAAATCACGGAATTTAATGAAAAAGAAAAGATTGATAATGATGCTGGCCGCCATCGCGGCGGCAGGCGTGGCAATGGCGCAAGGAAACGGCCAGGCGGGTATCAATGAGGCTACCCAACTCGTGACAGGATATTTCGACCCCGGCACGAAACTGATTTACGCCATCGGTGCGGTGGTCGGCCTCGTCGGAGGCATCAAGGTCTACCAAAAGTTCAGCTCAGGCGACCCCGATACCTCTAAAACAGCCAGTTCATGGTTCGGCGCCTGCATCTTCTTGATTGTCTCGGCCACGATCCTGCGCTCCTTCTTCCTGTAATAGAACGAAAACTCTATGGCAGAATTTGAAATCAACAAAGGCGTGGGCCGTGACGTAGAGTTCAAGGGGCTTCGGGCGCAATACCTTTTCATCTTCGCCGGCGGACTGCTGGCCGTGTTCGTGATGTTTGTCATCCTCTATATGGCAGGCGTCGAACAATGGTTCTGCATCGGGTTCGGGGTGGTGGCCGCAACGATAATCGTGTGGCTCACCTTCTCCCTGAACAAGCGGTACGGCAGCCACGGGCTGATGAAACTGTTCGCCGCCCGGCAACACCCCCGAAGGATTCTCTCGCGCAAACGCATCATCCGGTTAATTAAAAAACAACATTCATAATTTATGCGAAGTACATTCAAAGCATCGACCCTCGAAAGCAAGTTTCCCATCCTCGCGGTGGAGCACGACTGCATCATCAGCAAGGAAGCGGACGTGACGGTCGCTTTCAGGGTCACCCTACCGGAAGTCTTTTCGGTATCGTCCACCGAGTATGAGGCCATGCACGGCACATGAGCCAAGGCAATCAAGGTATTGCCGAACTATTCCATCGTCCACAAGCAGGACATCTTCATGGCCGAGAAATACGAGCCGGACATCCAGAAGGACGACCTCAGTTTCCTCTCCCGCAGTTTTGAACGCCATTTCAACGAGCGGCCCTACCTGCACCACACTTGTTACCTCTTCCTCACCAAGACAACGAAAGAACGCTCCCGCCGGCAAAGCAATTTCAATACGCTCTGCCGGGGCTTCCTCGTGCCGAAGGAAATCAGGGACAAGGAGGCGGTGGACCGTTTCCTCGAATCGGTCGGGCAGTTCGAGAGCATCATCAACGACGGCGGACTGATACGTCTGGAACGATTGACAACCGGGGAAATCACCGGAACGGAAGGCCATCCCGGATTGATAGAACGCTACCTGACCCTCTCTAACGGTGAGAACGGTATGCTGCAAGACATCCAACTGAATCCGGCGGAGATGCGCATCGGCGACAAACGCCTTTGCCTGCATACCCTCTCGGATCTCGACGACCTGCCGGGGCGGGTACAGACCGACGGACGTTATGAGCGTCTTTCGACCGACCGAAGCGATTGCCGCCTCAGTTTCGCCTCGCCCGTAGGCATTATGCTGTCCTGCAACCACATCTACAACCAGTGGATATTCGTTGATGATAGTAGCGAGAATCTCGGGCGCTTCGAGAAGATGGCCAAGAATATGCAATCGCTCTCCCGGTATTCCCGATCTAATCAGATCAACAAGGAATGGCTGGACGAGTATCTGAACGAGGCGCATTCCAACGGCCTGACTTCCGTCCGCTGCCACTGCAACATCATCGCATGGGCAGAGAATGAGGACGAGCTTCGGCGGGTAAAGAACGACGTAGGCAGTCAGTTGGCCTTGATGGAGTGTACGCCCCGTCACAACACCACGGACTTGCCCGCGCTCTTCTGGGCGGGTATTCCGGGCAACGAGGCCGATTTCCCTTCCGAGGAGAGTTTCTACACCTTCGTGGAACAGGCCCTTTGCTTCTTCACGGCGGAGACTTGCTGTCAGAACTCGCTTTCCCCCTTCGGCATCCGCATGGTGGACCGTTTGACGGGAAAGCCCATCTTCCTCGACATTTCGGATTTGCCGATGAAGAAGGGAATCGTGACGAACCGTAATAAGTTCATCCTCGGCCCATCGGGCAGCGGCAAGAGTTTCTTTACCAATCACCTCGTCAGGCAATATTGGGAACAAGGAACGCACGTCTTATTGGTGGACACGGGTAATTCCTACAAGGGCCTTTGCGACTTGATCCACCAGAAGACAGGCGGGGACGATGGAATTTATTTTACCTACAAGGAAGATGACCCCATCTCTTTCAACCCCTTCTACACCGACGATTACGTCTTCGACATCGAGAAGCGGGACAGCATCAAGACGCTTATCCTGACCCTCTGGAAGCGTGAGGACGAACCGCCCAGCCGTTCCGAGGAGGTTGCGTTATCCAATGCCGTCAGCCTCTATATCGAGAAGATAAAGAAGAACCGCCGGATGACGCCCAACTTCAACTCCTTCTACGAGTTCGTGAAAAGGGACTACCGCAAGGTGCTTAACGAGAAGAACGTGCGTGAGAAGGACTTCGATGTGGACGGCTTCCTGAACGTCCTCGAACCCTACTACAAGAACGGTGAATACGGCTATCTGTTAAACTCGGACAAGCAGCTCGATTTACTGAATAAACGCTTCATTGTATTCGAGCTTGACAATGTGAAGGATAACGCCATATTATTTCCCGTGGTAACAATTATTATCATGGAAACGTTCATAAACAAGATGCGCCGGTTGCAGGGAATCCGCAAGATGATACTGATTGAGGAGGCATGAAAGGCAATCGCCAAAGAGGGTATGGCTTCTTACATTAAGTATCTTTTTAAGACAGTCCGCAAGTTTTACGGCGAGGCCGTGGTTGTCACCCAAGAGGTAGACGACATCATATCCAGCACCATCGTGAAGGATACGATTATCAACAACTCGGATTGCAAGATACTGCTCGACCAGCGGAAGTATCAGAACAAGTTCGACGGTATCCAGTCCATGCTCGGCCTTACGGACAAGGAGCGCAGCCAGATTCTATCTATTAATCTCTCCAATGCGGCCAACCGCAAATACAAAGAGGTATGGATCGGTCTTGGCGGCACGCAGAGCGCGGTCTATGCCACAGAAGTTTCGGCCGAGGAGTATTACTGCTATACCACGGAAGAAACGGAGAAACTGGAACTTACCCGTCTCACGGAAAAGCTCGGCGGAAACATCGAACTGGCGATCAAACAACTGGCCGGAAGCAAGCGGCAGGAAAACGAATACTAATTTAAAACCCCGATTTTAATATGAGCAAGAAAGATTTATTGCAACAATGCAGGGAGGCGCTCGGCGACGCCACCCTGACCAATCTGGATTTACTGAACCTGATTGGCGAGATGAAGAACGAACTGGAACGGGACCGCATCTGCGGCCGCTGAATGAATGAGGACGAGGGCTCGACGCTCTCCATCCGTAAGTCGGACAGCGCGATGGACGGGTTCAAGGGCTACAAGGCCACGCTCTTCATCGGCGAGAACGCCTATAAGGAGATAAGCATACCGCTGCTGGGCGGTGACAACCTGTTCCTCTACGGGAATAAGGATGCCGGAAGCATCGGCTATTTCGTAGGCAGCGAGGTATTGCTGTTCGGCAGGTACGGGATGTTCGCCCGTGACGATGACAGCCGTTTTTTAAAAGGAAAAGAAAGGAGATAACGAAAGATGAAAAAGAAAACAATTATTTTACTCATGATGGTATTCTCCGTCTTCTCGTCGGCCAACGCCCAGTGGGCGGTATTCGATCCCTCGAACTTCGCTCAAAGCATCGTGAACTCGGCCAACGAGATTGTGCAGACCTCCTCGACCGCCCAGACGATGCTCGGCAATTTTCAGGAGACAATAAAGATTTACGAGCAGGGGCGGCAGTACTACGACGCTTTGAAATCCGTACACGACCTCGTAAAAAGCGCCCGCAAGGTACAGCAAACCATCCTTCTGGTGGGAGACATCAGCGACATCTACGTGACGAACTTCAACAAGATGATGGGTGACAAGAACTTTACGGTGGAAGAACTGACCGCCATCGCCTTCGGCTACAACAAGCTGTTGCAGGCAGGCAGCGACCTGCTGCTCGACCTCAAGGAAGTGACGACCTCCACCGGACTCTCGATGAGCGATAAGGAACGGCTGGAAATCATCGACAAGATTTACCGGGACGTATCGGATTATAAGAACCTGACATGGTATTACACCCGCAAGAACATCGGCGTGTCTTACCTGCGCAGTAAGAAGTCGGGCGATTCGGCCCGCGTGCTGGCCCTGTACGGCAGCCAGAGCGAACGGTATTGGTAATTAAAGAATAAGAAGATATGGTATTATTATCAATAGACTGGACCAACCTCCACCAACTGCTGCGCACGCTCTACGACGAGATGATGCCGCTCTGCTCGGACATGGCCACGGTGGCCAAAGGCGTGGCGGGTATCGGCGCCCTGTTTTATGTGGCCTACCGGGTATGGCAATCCCTTTCGAGGGCGGAGCCGATAGACGTGTTTCCCCTGTTCCGCCCCTTTGTCCTCGGCCTTTGCATCATGTTCTTCCCGACCATCGTACTGGGAACGGTCAACGGGATCTTATCACCCGTATGCAGCGCCACCGCCTCGCTGGTGGAGGCGCAGACCTTCGACATGAACAAGTACCAGGAGCAGAAGGATGAATTGGAACGTGAGGCGATGCTCCGCGACCCGACCAAGGCCTTTCTGGTCAGTGACGAGGAGTTCGACAAGAAGATAGACGGCCTCGGCTGGTCGCTCGGCGATGTGGACACGATGATTAACATGTACGGCGAAAAGGCTGTGTATGATTTCGGAGAGAAGGTGCGGCAGTGGTTCCGCGAGTTGCTGGAACTGCTCTTTCAAGCGGCCTCACTACTGATAGACACGCTGCGCACGTTCTTCCTGATCGTGCTCTCCATCCTCGGACCGCTCTCGTTCGCCATCTCCGTGTACGACGGGTTCCAGAGTACGCTCACCACATGGCTCTCGCGGTATATCTGCATCTACCTCTGGCTGCCCGTCAGCGACCTCTTCGGTTCGATACTGGCCCGCATACAGATACTCATGTTGCAGCAGGACATCGAGCAGTTGAAAGACCCGACATTCATACCGGACGCCTCCAACAGCGTGTATTGCATATTCATGATTATCGGTATCATCGGATATTTCACCATCCCCACCGTTTCCTCGTGGATCATACAGGCGGGCGGTTCGGGCGCTTACGGGCAGAAGGTGAACGCGGCGGGACGTTCGGCCACCAACGCGGCCTCGGCGGTAACGGGCGCGGCCGGTGGAGCGGTAGGCGGACGCATCAAGAAAGTATTCAAGTAGTATAACATTTAAAAAACAGAATGAATCATGGAATTTAAGTCTTTAAAGAACATCGAAACCTCATTCCGGCAGCTTCGGCTGTTCGGGATGATATTCCTCGGAGCGTGCGCCCTGATAACGGTGCTGGCCACATGAAAGGCCTACGAGTTCGCCGAGGCGCAGCGGGAGAAGATTTACGTGCTTGACAACGGCAAGTCGCTGATGCTCGCCCTCTCGCAGGACTTGGCTCAAAACCGCCCCGTCGAGGCGAGGGAACACGTGAAACGCTTTCACGAGTTGTTCTTCACGCTCGCTCCCGACAAGGAAGCCATCGAGGGAAACGTCAAGCGTGCCCTTTACCTCTCGGACGAGAGCGCCATCAGCTATTACCGCAACTTGCAGGAGAAGGGGTATTTCAACAAGCTGATAGCCGGGAACATCTTGCAGACAATACGCATCGACAGCATCCAATGCAACTTCGACAGCTACCCATACGAGGTGCGGACCTATTGCCACCAGCGGATTATCCGCACCAGCAACGTGACGGAACGCTCGCTCGTTACCACCTGCAACCTCCGCAACGCCGTGAGGAGCGACAACAATCCGCAGGGATTTATGATAGAGCGGTTCAACATCGTAGAAAACAGGGACATCGGGCAATATGAAAGATAATCCCCTCACAAAGGTCTTCTCCTCGTTCAGAACGGGGAAAGACCGCTACGTCGCCCGCCTTCGCAAACGGTGGGAACGTCTCAGCTACCGCCAGCAGAAAGCGATCATCCTCTGGCTATTAGGCCTGTTCGCCGCCGTGGACCTCGCCTACATCGTGGGCGGCTTCTGCGGGAAAGAGAGTTTTCCGATTGAGGTACAACATATCCAGCGGATTGTACTGCCCCAAACGGACAGTAACCAACCATTAAATAATTCATCCAATGACACTATTCGATAAAAAAGAAAAGGAGAAGGAAACCGGAAGTACGGCAACCTCCTCCGATAAGAAACCGGATAACAAGGCGAAAGAGAAACTGAAGTTCTACTGCGTGGTGGCCCTTATGACCGCCCTTTGCACCGGATTCATCTGGTTTATCTTCAAGCCAAGCGAAGAGGCACAAACGGAAGGAAGTGCGGGTATCAACACCTCCATCCCCGACGCGGTGGCTCCCGAAACGGAAGCCGACAAGGCGAAAGCCTATGAGCAGGAAGAGTTCAAGAAGCGCAGGCAGGAAAAGGTACGCACCTTGCAGGACGTGGCCGAAGACTACCTGACAGAAAAAGAACCCGCTCCGCAGGAAATGCAACCCAAACGGGATGCCATCAAGGAGTCGAAGCAACGCCAGCAGGTCATCTCACGGCAAATCACCTCGTTCTACGAGGAACCGAAAGAAGACCCGCGCATGAGCGACCTCGAAAAGCAGGTAAAGGAACTTTCCGAGCGATTGGAACGCGAACAGGTGAACAAAGGGAAAGACCCCGTGGAACTGATGGAGAAATCCTACGAACTGGCCGCCCGTTATTTCCCCGGACAGGGAGACGGCACGGTGAAAAGCATACAACCGTCGGGCGGGTCATCCGGTGGCAAAGGACAAGCGGTTACCGCCGCCGGACGTGCCCCGGAAAACGTGGTTTCCTCGCTGGCCGCTCCTCCGGGTCTGGACACTATCCCCCGGAACTACGGATTCTCCACCGCCGTGGGAGCCGGACAGGAACTTCCCTCGAACACGATACGTGCCTGCGTGGCGGAAGACCAGACCGTGACCACCGGAGCGAGAATCAAGCTCCGCCTGCTCGAACCCCTGCAAGTGGGAACGGTGCTTATCCCCGTCAATACGCCCCTGTATGGTTCGGTCCGCATCGAGGGGCAGCGGATGACGGTCAGCGTAAACTCCATCGAGAGCGGCGGCAACATTCTTCCCGTGGAACTGGCGGCCCACGACATGGACGGGCAGGCAGGGCTGTTTGTCCCCAACACCGCCGAGCGCACCGCCATGAAAGAGGCGGCCGCCAATATCGGGGCGGGCTTCGGGAGCAGCATCTCGTTTACCAGCAGTGCCGCCCAGCAGTTGGCGATGGACCTCACAAGGGGCGTATTGAGCGGCGGCTCGCAATACCTTGCCGCCAAGATGCGCGAGGTGAAGGTGGCCGTGAAAGCGAATTATCAACTATTACTCATTTCTAAAAAACAATAGTAAGCAATTATGAAATCAAGAATCATTTTATCAGTCATCCTGCTATTTGCCGTACTTGCGACAAAGGCGCAGGAAACGGTGGAAACCAAAATTTTCCCCACCAACCAGATTATCGCGCCGCATAAGGTGGAAGTCACTTTCAGTAAGACCGTGCATATCCTTTTCCCCTCGGAAGTGAAGTACGTGGACCTCGGCTCGTTCGACATCATCGCCGACAAGGCCACGGGAGCGGAAAACGTGGTACGCATCAAAGCCGCCGTCAAGGGCTTCGAGGGCGAGACAAACTTCTCCGTCATCACCGCCGACGGCTGTTTCTACTCCTTCAATGTAGTCTATGCCGACGAACCTGCCCAACTTTCCATCGAGATGGAAGACTGGCTCGGCCGCAACCCGATGGGCGGCGCCGTGAACGACCGGATGTTCGTCAAGCTGAAGGAACTGGGCGGTGAGACACCGCTGGTGGTGAACCGCATCATGTACACTCTCTATAAGAAGAACAAGCGGGACATCAAGCACATCGGCAGCAAGAAATACGGCATTCAGACTTTATTGAAAGGCGTGTATATCAACAACGACCTGCTCTACCTGCATACCGCCATGCGCAACTTCTCCGATGTATCGTTCGACATCGACTACGTGCGTTTCAAAGTGATAGACAAGAAGGTGGCCAAGCGTACCGCCATGCAGGAGAACCTCATCGAACCCGTCCGCACCTTCAACCGCCTCACCACGATAGACGGAAAGGCCACGGTGCGCAACGTCTTCGTCCTCCCGAAGCTCACGCTGCCGGACGACAAGGTGCTGGTGGTGGAATTTTATGAGAGAGGCGGCGCACGCCATCAGTCGTTCCACATCGAGAACACCGACCTTGTGGCGGCGAAGACCATCAATGAGTTACATCTGAAATAATAACTTAAACACAGCGATATGCAAAGATTCTATTTTATCCTCATCGCCTCCCTATTGCTCATTTGCGGCACGGAAGCGAAAGCGCAGCGGGACCTGCCGGGACAGGCGGGCCTGCAACTGACCACCGGAAGCGTGAACCGTTTCCTCTCCTGGAAAAGCGGCAGCGAGTGCCATTACTTCACCTCGCTGGCCCTTACCCGTACCAACCGCAACCATACCCACTGGCTTTTCGGGGTGGATTACCTGCAAAAGGATTACACCTACGAGGGCGAGGTGATACCCAAAGCGCAGTTCACGGGGGAAATCGGCTACTTCATCCCCGTATTGTCGGACAAGGGGCGTAACGTCTGCCTCCGTCTCGGCCTCTCGGCATTGGGCGGCTACGAGGTGGTAAACTGGGGCGAAAGCCTGTTGCACGACGGCTCACGTCTGACAAATAAGGATTGTTTCCTATACGGCGGCGGCTTGACAGCGGCTTTTGAAACCTATCTCACGGACCGTCTGGTACTGCTGATGCAGGTCAAGGAGCGGGCACTTTTCGGCACGGATGCCGGAAACTTCCACACGGAAGTGGGATTGGGACTACGAATAATCATCAATTAAGAAAGGAGAAAACAACGTATGAAGAAAAAGACATGGACAGGACTTCTCCTGTCGGCCCTGTTGCTCTGTTCCTGCAACGATGGGGTGGAGATTAAGCAGGATTACGATTTCAGCCTCTCATCGTGGTATCTGCAAAAGCAGGTGGAGATGGGCGAGACAGTGGAAATCCGTTTCTACCTTACCCGTGAGGGCGATTATGACAAGGCACGGTATGAGCTGGGTTATATCCAGATGGAAGGCAAGGGCGAGGTGTCCGACAGCGAGGGCGCACGCCTTATCAACCGTGAGGTGATACCGCTGGACGATGTGCCCGACCTGAACACGACGCACCCCCAAAAGCAGGTCTTCACCCTCTTTTACCGCTCCACGAGCACCAAGCGTTCGGAACTGAAATTCTTCCTCCGCGATAACTTTAATCAGGAACGGGAGATGGATGTGACGTTCGATGTAGATAGCAGCTCATCGGGGCAATAACAGTCCATACGGCTGTATATCAATGGCGGCAGGGAGTATTTCCTGCTGCCTTTTTTCTATTAAGTGGTTTAATTGTCCTAACTTTGTGGTGTCAAATAATTCTAAACTCCGTTCCCGCATGAAAATAACACTCAGAATACTACGCATTATCTGCAAATTGCTATTGCTGGCCTATGTGACGGTAGTCAATCTAATCTTCATCACCGTGTTTTATGTTCTGATACTGGGAATTTTTCATCTGATATTCCCTACATATTACGCGGAATTATCGAGCGGTGCGCTGGGTTCTCATCTCATCAATACATTGCCGTTCTATCTTCTTCTGTTACATATATTATATTGTCTTTCCCCGATAAAGGTCTGGTTCTTGCGGAGAGCAGAGGGCTTTAAACCATTGACCGGAAACGAACAAGCGAGAATAAACCGGTTGCTCGCAGAGATGGGGATTGAGAAGAAACTGAACCTGTATTGTAACAGGGACGCCCGACCCAATGCCGCCGCCTTCGGTTTCAACACGATAGGTATCACCGGAGGATTGATGCAACAGGCCTCGGATGAAGAACTGAAAGGGGTTATCTGCCATGAGATAGGACACATCGCACATTACGACTATGTGTATCAGGTATTGATTTATTCAATGGAGGCGTTCGGTTATCGTTGTCTCTATGGCATCTATTTCATTCCGGCCTATCTGTTCGGGATTATCGGAGGTTTCATATTCGGACTGGTTCCGGCCCTTAGTTTTGTGGGAAGATTGATAGGGGAATTATGGAACGCCGCCTACAAATTGGTACATAAAGTGATTTACGGAATCAGTCACTTGCTTAGCGTGAATATAAACAAGTACGCGGAGTATCGTTGCGACGCCCATTCCTTAAAATACGGCTGTGGCGAAGGGCTGCTTTATTTCCTACGCCGCCTGAAGTGGACGGAAGAAACATACGGCGAACGGATGTCATTCACCGAATATATCATGAGTACCCATCCCGCAACGGAGAAACGGGTGAAGAGGTTGGAGAAATTGTTGAATTAGATTTTCTCCCGAATATTGGTAAACGGTATCCCAGTCTTTTTCAGTTCGCCTGCCTCCATCGCATCGAAATAGCATACAACGTGGCTGCTTTCCTGCGTCCGGTCCTCATATTCTTTTCCCGAAAGGGTCTTTACTTCATTGGCCTGTTCCAACAGGTCTTTGAACAAAGCGCCACTCAACTTGTCGTATTTCTCCGGTTGGTGTTTGTCTGTTATCATCGCTACCAGACGGATGTCGGGACAACGCCTTGAGTCGCGAAGCATGATTACCGTATCGGCGGCCATCAGGCAGAAACCTGCGCTTAAGTCACTCACGAAGGTGCGGTAGCCCTGGCCGTAAAGTTCGGCGATGGATTGAAATAAACTCATGCGGATCTTGTCTTCCTTCATCTCATCCAAACGGGTAGGGAATAGTTTCTCCGGCGAATAGCCTGCAAAAGTAACGCTCTTGTCGTACATCTTAATTCTTTTTTTAGTTAGTACCTTGTCTGAAACATCTCCGTTAAGTGCCTAAAAAAGCACGGGACTTAACAAGTTCGAACACCGGTACGACCAAGCACCTCGCAGGAAACGAGTTAAGCCCGTGCCATAATCGTATGACAAGGACTCCGCCCGTTTATTTTCCTGCTTAAAATTGGTCGTTTCGTGTTCGGAAATAAACAGCCTAAAGCTATTATTTTATGTTATATATCAACCTTTCAGTCTTATAATCTCAATCTGTTTTAAATTCAACTACGCAAAAATAGAAAAAAGCCGTGCAATCCCGAAGGATTACACGACTTTTTTCTGAATGTACCGTGCCGGTGTGGGGTGTGGCAGGTCAGTCCGACGGCTCTCCGCCGTAATACAGGTGGCAAATGTCGGAGTGGATTTCTCGCATGATGTTTTGTTTCATCCGCTCGCTGATAGTCCGATTGTCGGAACGCATGAACAGTCGGTTCTCTATCAAACTGCAAAACTTCGTCCCCTCACGGCTTGTTACGCAAATGATTTGATGGGCGAGAAAAAAATCTATGTCGGTGGAGTAATCCACGTTCGGGGCTATTCGGATATATTTCATTTCGTGTGTCAGTCTTTTACGGTGGCGGTGTGGGTGGGGTCTTTCGCCCCGTCCTCCACGGGTGATGAAAAATGTGAGGGGGAATTGCTCCCCCTCGCTGGTTCTTAGGCTGCCTGTTCGGGCTTCTCGGTGGTGGTTTCACTTTGTGGCTCGGCTGCTTGCTCCGCTTTCTTCGCTGCTGCTTTCCCGGCCTTTTTGAGTTCCTTTATTTTCTCTTCCAACCGTTCGTGCCGCTTCTGATACTCTTCCTCATGGGTGGCTTTCACAAGGCCGTACTGGTCGGGGAAGTGCATATTGGCAAAATCCCGTAACAGCTTGGATGCGTTGTTGTCTGCGTGACTGCCCTCGCAAAGGTGCGACATGATAAAATCCCGTTTGATGATGGTGCGTTGTGCGTCCGTCAGTTTGCTCACGATTTTCATTTTCAACTTCTCATCCATATAGATAAGGGCGTCTTTGATGCCGAAAAACGGGTAGTTCTTCCGCTGCAACTTGGAAAGCATGATGAAATAAACCATACTATCCTCGTACTGCGTGAAGGGGCTTTCGGGATATTCATTTTCAGTTACCACCTTTTTGGTGTCGGCCACAATTTTCTCCACCGCTATCTCCTTGAAACGCTTGTCCCTCTCTTTTAGGGTGTCGATACTGACGGGGGCGGCTTCTTTCTTGTTCACTTCCACGTAACAGAGCGAAGGGCCTGTTTGACCTACTTTGACGTAGGTCTTTATCCGTCCTTCCTCCTGCTTGCGGTTGAGTTCTTCCACCTGCTGGGTGTAGGTCTGTTGCTGCTGCTCGAAGGTTTCCACGGCCTGTTCATATTCTTTCGGGTCGGTGTATGCCTGTTCGGTCGGGGCTTCGGGTGCTTCGGGAAAATTACGGGTTGATACATTATAGTTCAGTTCCTTTATCTCATGGCCTTTCTTGTCCAACTTTTCAAGTACGGTGCAGTTGTTGCTGCCGTAATAGGTTCGGGCGATGACTAATTTCGGGTCTTGCTGCAAAAGTTTCTCCGCTTCTTTGGCCACGTATGCGGTGTTCTTGGCTTCCAGGCATTTGCGGTCGGTACAGTTTCCGCACCCGTTATGCTCGGCAAACAGGTTGTAATTGGCTGCGTTGTGCGTACAGGCTTTGCAGTCGGTCTTGTCGAACTTGTATTGGGTGAGGTCGGTGGTGTAGTGCTTCTCAAAATACCTCTTGAACAGGTTGAAGTTATAGCCCGTCCAATCGTCACCCTTGCAACCGTCTTTGAGGTGGTTCTCGTAAATATCCTCTTGGATGGTGGTTTCGTAGGTGCTTATTTCCTCGGCTACGGAAATAGAAAGAACGTCTTTATCCAATAAATCCGCAATGGGGCGATAGAGTTCGTTCAGTTTCAAACGGGTGTAGATATACTTCTCGCTGCGCCCGAAACGGCTCACTAACGAATACATATCATACCGTCCCTTTTCGAGCAACTGCTTGAAAGCGGTCGCTTCCTCGGTGGGGCGTACCTCCTTGCGCTGTAAATTTTCCGTGATTGACATATCCTCCGCTTCTTCGTCCGTAATGGTGGAATGAACGACCGCTTTAATCGTCTTCGCCCCGATAAGCAGCGATGCCCGATAACGGCGTTCCCCGTAAATAATCTCATAACCGTCTCCTTCTTTTCGTGGGCGCACGGCTATGGCGTGCAGGATACCCACCTCCCGAATACTCTCCGCAAGTTCCTGCAAAGACGTTCTCTCAAACGTCTTGCGGGGGTTGTACGTGTTTGGGAAGACGGTTGTAATATTGAGGTCTTTCTCCTCGCTACTGGCTGCGAGCGGTGTGTTGATGGCGGTTTCGACGGGTGGCACAATGATTTGCATCATCGGCTTTTGGATTACCGCCAAAGCGGTTACTTTCACTTCTTCCTGTACCATAGCGTTGTTGTTCTTCTTAACGCTGTTCTTCTTGATTGTCTTTGTTGCTTTCATAACTGATAAAATTTTATGGATGATTAATTGAATTGTTTTCCGTTTTCGAGATATTCCCAATCGTTGTTTTGACTTTCTTCGATGAAGTATTCCATTGATTGGGTGCTCTCCATATCTTCTTTGCAGCCCTTGAAAAAACTGTTGAGGCATTTATTCATCAGTCTTTCAAAGGTCATTTCCTCCGATGGGGCTTGCAAGAACTGGCGTATGGGCGCAAGAATACACTCGTCTATGTAGTAGCCCGTAATAGGGCAACAGGCATCCACAAATATTCTGCTCGCTCTCCGTTTCCCGTTCTTCCAATATGATTTAGGGTTGCAGAGGTCGCTCCAATGGTGGTTAATCAAGTAAGTGGCCAACCGTCCGCCCTTTAATTCATCAATGCAATCTTCCTGCGTGGTGCGAAAAGAATAGCTGTAATTACAGGAATCATAATTCCAACGGGTACACTTCACTCCGAAGCTCTCACAAAAGCGGTCGAGGGTGTTGCGGTTCTCGTCCGACCAACCGTAATAGTAACCGTTGCACAACCAATCGTTGTGCACCCTTTCCTGTGCTTTACCCGATAACTCCTGTATCGGGTAAAGTTGATAAGTTACGCTGTGTTGTCTCATGGCCTTACTTGTCGGGGGTTAATGCTGCCCGTACCTTGTCTTCCTGCTTCTTGGAAAATATCCACCCTGCACGCCTTTCGCCCTTGTGGGTGAGGTTAGCACGGAACAGGCCGTTGAGGTCTTTCAATGTTTCTTTAATCGGCTTCGTGTCACCGAAAACGGCTATCGCCTTTTCGCTGTATTCCACGATTTCAATGTTCAGTTTCGTAAGGTCTGCCGTTGGGGCTTCCTGTTCCGCTTCGGCCTGCTGCCCTGCGGAAGACGGTTTGAGTTGGATATTTTCCTCTTTCCCTGCGATGTAGGCATAGTTGTTTATAAACTGCTCACGGGTGTAGATGGGGTCTTTCTCTATCTTCCAACCGCTGCGCCTGTGTGCAGCTAAATAATAGCCATCTCCCATACTCCAATTTTCCCGATGCTCATAATCCTTGTTTTCCTCGGCCAAATGGGCGGTTTGGTCAAAGTGCCTTGCTGCCTTGCGCATCTCCGAAAAGATGTTCCGTTGGTGGGTGGAGAATGCCAATATCACGCTGCGCACGGTTCTTGAACTGAAATAATCGGTATAAGGGTCGCTTTCGTCCTCCTGCAAATGTGCCACGATAACGGCTTTCGCGTCCGTGGGGATAAGGTGCTGCAAGCGTTCCGCACCGATGGCCGTGATACGTTCACGTTCCTGCCGTTCGGCTTCGGCCTTGCGTTCTTCCTCCGCTTTTCTTTCCGTGGCTTTCGTAAGCAGTTCGGCCGTTTCTATCGGGTCTAAAAAAGTGGGGTGTTGGCTGTCGTAGTACATACCGATGCCGAATTTCTCGGACAAAGGGCGGATTAAGTCGCTTAGATGAAACTCAAAGGTGCGCATATTGATAAGGTGATATACGAAGCCCCGGCTCTCACGGCTTACCTTATATACTACATAGTTGTCGTTACCGTAACCTTCAAAGATGGTTACTTGGTTCTCTCTGACCGTCTGCACGTTTCTGTCGTAGCTCCGGTTCGCTCCTAATAAATGAATTTGTCCCATGATGAATTGATTTTAAATTGTTTGAATATTCCGTTAGAGTATCACGAAAAAGAGGATAAGCAGAAGGCAAAATACGAAAAGAGACAGCAGAGCGGACAGGATGCGCCACACCACACGGACGAGGAAGACCACCACAGCCAAAGCTGCCAACGTGGGCAGAACTCCGCCTAAACCCGTCACCACACCGCCCACGAAGGCGCACGCAAACCGCACCGCCAAATAAACCACAAGGCCGACAACCAACCGCTTCACCCAAATTTTAATGCCAGTTGGAGCGGAGCTGAAGCCTCGTTTCAAATCTTGCTGTATTTCTGTTCTCTTTTTCATAACATTGACTTTTTTTTTATGCCCTGCCGTGGCCTCACCTTGCTCGTTTCAAGTGGCAGCGTACAGACGGGGAGAAAATATGCAAGGCTTTTGGGGAAAAATTTTCAACCGCCCCGCTGGACGGATTGAAAAATTTTCTCCAAAACCCGTAGGGCGCATAGCGGCCTTGCAGATTTTTAGGGGCCCCGGCTGTACCTTAGCCACTTGAACTACGCAAGGTGAGGTCACGATGGGGTAATAAAAATGAGGAAATCGTTAGAGTGGGAAAAAGAGAAAAGGAAATACGGCAAGATTCGAGGCGTCGCCCCGACTTATTGATTAATCAATAGCCTTAGTTATTATTGTATCAATCAACTTTGCAACCTTGTTGCATGTTATTCCCGTTACCTTTGCCATAGAATTTATTAATAGCATAAATTATGGGACAATGTAATTGCAATACGCCAATGTGCGTACAGGATAAATCTTCCGAAAGAAAGGAAACATTTTTGCACGAGTATGGCCGACCACTGCTTTCGCTGGCGATGATTTTAATCGGAAGTGGAATGACTACGCTCGGCTGGGCATTTTTTCAGCATGAAATCGTATCGTTCGTGTGGTATCTGCTGGCCTATCTCCCTGTGGGACTTCCGGTGATGAAAGAGGCGTGGAACAGTATGTTGGAAAAAGACTATTTCAGCGAGTTCACACTGATGTCCATTGCCACGATAGGAGCCTTCTATATAGGAGAATATCCGGAAGGAGTAGCCGTCATGTTGTTTTACACGATTGGTGAAATTTTCCAGGATAAGGCAGTGGATAAAGCCAAACGCAATATCGGGTCGTTGCTGGACACTCGCCCCGAAACGACAATGGTATTGCGTGGGGGTGAGCTACTCATCGAATCTCCCCGAAAGATTGAGGTAGGTGAGATTATCGAAATCAAACCGGGCGAACGAGTACCTTTGGACGGGCGGCTGGCCAGCGATTTTGCATCCTTCAACACCTCTGCCCTGACAGGAGAAAGCGTACCCCGTACTATCCGGAGCGGTGAAGAGGTATTGGCAGGCATGATTGTCACCGATAAGGTGATTCGCCTTGAAGTGACAAAACCGTTCGATAAAAGTGCCCTGGCACGTATTCTGGATTTGGTGCAGCACGCCACGGAGCGAAAAGCCCCGGCAGAACTTTTTATCCGCAAATTTGCCCGTATTTATACACCAATTGTCATCGGGTTGGCTCTACTCACTGTCGTATTGCCCTATGTGTACTCGTTTATCAATCCCACATTCGGATTTGTCTTCAATGATTGGTTATACAGGGCATTGGTATTTCTGGTAATCTCGTGTCCTTGTGCGTTGGTTATAAGCATTCCCCTCGGTTACTTCGGAGGTATAGGGGCGGCATCACGTTTGGGAATCCTGTTTAAAGGCGGCAATTATCTGGATGCCATCACCAAGATAAATACGGTGGTGTTCGATAAAACGGGTACGCTGACCAAAGGAACCTTTGCCGTGCAATCAGCTCAAAGCATAGAGCCGATGCCTCAGGGCGAGTTGGTGCAACTCATTGCCTCTGTCGAAGCCAACAGTACACACCCCATTGCCAAAGCGGTAGTGCAGTATGCCACCGGACAAGGTGTCGGATTGGTTGCTGTCGGCCGGGTGACCGAGATAGCCGGTCATGGCCTGACGGCTGAGCTGGGAGGCAGAAGAATCTTGGTGGGCAATACGCGCTTGCTGTCTAAGTTCGGCATTGGTTATCCCGAAGAAATACAAAGGATAAAAGAAACAATTGTGGTCTGCGCCGTTGACGAGCATTATGTGGGCTATCTGCTGCTTTCTGATGAGTTGAAGACAGATGCGTTGACGGCAGTCGACAACCTGAAATCATTGGGTATTGAGAACATCCAGATATTATCGGGCGATAAACAAAGTATTGTCACTAACTTTGCCCAAAAGCTCGGCATCACAAAAGCATACGGCAATCTGTTGCCCGAAGGAAAGGTGCGACACATTGAGGAACTGAAGGAGGACAAGGCCAATCAAATAGCTTTTGTGGGCGATGGTATGAATGATGCCCCGGTACTCGCCCTGAGCAATGTGGGCATAGCGATGGGCGGCTTAGGCAGCGACGCCGCTATCGAAACGGCAGATGTGGTGATACAAACCGACCAACCTTCCAAAGTGGCTGCCGCCATTCGGGTGGGACAGGAAACCCGTCGTGTCATCTGGCAGAACGTAGCATTGGCTTTCGGGGTCAAAGTAATCGTAATGATACTGGGCGCAGGCGGAATAGCTACGTTGTGGGAAGCTGTATTTGCCGATGTCGGCGTGGCGCTCATTGCGATAATGAATGCCATTCGGATACAAAGAATGATAAAATAATTCCCTCTTTCGGTAGGGTGTTTCCAATCTTATGCGGTATGGTAATAGTTAAAGTTGTAAATGGATGTTAGATAAAACCGAGTTTAAGCAATTGTTCGACCATTATTTTGATGCCATCCGGTGTTTCATCTTCTATCGTTGTGGCGATGCTGACGCCGCCTCCGATATGGCACAGGATGTTTTTACGAAAATATGGGAGAAACGTCAGCAGTTGCATCGCTCTCATATAAAGTCATTACTCTACAAGATGGCCAATGATTTGGTCATCAGTAATTATCGCAAGGATATGAGCCGGAGTGACTTTGAACAGAGTCTCAGTGCTACAGGCGAACACCTGTCACCGGAAGAGGAGTTTTCGTTCACCGAGCTGTCTGCTACCTATGCCGGAGTATTAGCCAAAATGCCCGAATCGCAACGGGTTGTATTTTTGATGAGCAGAAATGACGAATTGAAATATAGTGAGATAGCCGAATGTCTGGACATCAGTGTAAAAGCAGTTGAAAAACGAATGAGTGCTGCATTGCATCTACTTAGAACTGAACTCTTATAAGCATGGAAGAAATGGAAACAAAGGACATTAAAATGACTCCGAAATGGAGTAAGAGCAAAGATGAAATCTGGAAGGACGTTTTTGCCGACCTCGAAGATGAAGCAACTCCGCAAGCCAAACGTATCAGCTTTTGGAGGTATGCCGCCGCTGCTGTCATAGTAGTTGCTATACTTGGAAGCGCATTTGCGGGTCTATATACCGTCACATCGACAGCGTCCAGAGGAATGCATCTCACCGTTACACTTCCCGATGGTTCTGTCGCAGAATTAAATGCAGAAAGTGAATTACGCTACAAACCCTACTGGTGGGTTATTTCAAGAAAAGTGGAACTAAAAGGAGAAGCCTACTTCAAAGTAGTTCCCGGTAGCAAATTTACGGTCGGCTCCGGGCAGAACGAAGTCAATGTGCTAGGTACGAGTTTCAACGTGTTGGCACGTAGCCAGACCTATGTGGTCACTTGTCTTACAGGTAAAGTAGAGGTTCGGGCAGCCCGTGAGAAAATGATACTTACACCGGATATGCAGTTTTCGCTACGCAATAGCAAAGCGGTAGTCACTACACTTCTTCATGCGCCCGAATCTATCAGTTGGACCGATAATCGTTTTTCGTTCATGGGCGTTCCGCTACATGAGGTTGTCAATGAGGTCGAACGGCAATACGACATTCACATCACCACGACATCAAAATTAGACTATCTTTACACCGGAAATTTCTCCAAAGCAAAGATGCCCGAAGAGGTGCTTGAAATTATCGGCAAACCATTTGGCATCACTTTTAAAATTGAACCGTGAAGAAAGCCATTGTATTCTTACTTCTGTTATTCCTGTCAGTCACCGCAGCCTTTTCACAAGAGTTGCGGTTGGTTGTTTCGGCGAAGCCCTTAAATGCAGTCCTCAATTCACTGAATATAGAAATCTCTTTTGATGACAAAGCGTTATCCATATATACGGTTACGGTTTCCAAGACTTTTTCATCGCCTGCCGCCGCTATTCAATTCCTGTTGAAAGACAAACCGCTAAAAGTGGAAAAGGTAGGGAGTGTTTTTGTAATCTCACCGGCTCGCGAAGCAAACGAACCAAAACTTGTTGCGCTTCCTGCTAAACCGAGAGTAATCATTTCGGGCGAAGTGATTGACAAGTCCTCCGGGGAACCTTTGTCTTATGCGCATCTTCAAACGCATCAAGGTTTGGTCACGACCAACGAAGCGGGCTATTTCTCTTTCGTATGTGAAGATACGCGGCCAGTCATGGTGATGACAAGTTATTTAGGATATGAGCCACTCGATACACTACTCAGCAGAGGCAACCACAAGCTATTCCTTTCTCCAATCCCTATTGCCTTGGAGGAGGTTACTGTTAAGCCTACGGCATCCGCTCTCTTTATGCAATCGGGCAAGACGGCAGGCGAAATCCGGAGCAATCATCAGATAGCTCGATATATGCCCGGAAGCTCCGATAACTCGGTGTTCAATCTATTGCGGATGATGCCCGGAGTCCGCGCTTCGGGAGAACCATCGGAAGACCTAATTGTATGGGGAAGTAACTGGGGAGAAAGTCGATTGACATACGATGGGTTTACCATATTCGGCCTGAAAAGCTTTAATGACCAGATTAGTTCGGTCAATCCTTATTTGGCAAAAGACATATGTTTGCAGAAAGGAGGGCAGGATGCTTCGGGTGGAAACCGAATCGGAGCCATTGCCGAAATAACCGGAGTGGATGGAGACTTTACCCGAATGGCCTTAAAAGCAAATCTGAGTAACTACACGGGCAATATCTACACCTCTGTTCCTATAATCCGTAATCGGTCTGCGTTATCAGTGGCATACAGGCAAACATTTTATAATCTGTACGAGAAAGAAAATGTAGGCAAAGAAAATAGTGCCCACGAACAAGTATCCCTTTCAGATACCTATATCAAACCCAATTATGACTTCAGAGATGTGAATGTCAAGTATGTAGGCAAAACCATCGGTGGTGACCGTTATCATGTCAGCTTGTATGGAGCCGATGATCATTTCAAATTCAATGTCAGCCAACGTGACTTTGCAATTGATGCTACGGAAAAGAACCGACAATTGGGAGCTTCTTCGGGCTATAGCCGGATTTGGAATGATGGTAGCCAAAGCAAAGCGTTACTCACATTTTCGCGATTGGCAGCCATTGTGGATAATGTTTCGGGCATAACCACCGCACAATCTTCTACATCGTCACCATTAGATGTGTTTACCATTCGCAACAATGCTCAGGAATTGGCTTTAAAAATAGAGCACAATTTTAATATAGGGACAATCCACCGCATTCAAATAGGAGGCGAATGGCAATATCTGACCTGCGAGTTCAATGCGACCATTTCCCGTCTCTGCTATCCTTCTTTGTATGCAACAGACCGCTTATTATTTGGTAAATTATCTGTTGATGCCGGTATTCGGATGGATATTGCCGTAAATGGAAGAACATACCTTCAGCCTCGCCTATCGGCCAGATATAGATGGTCTGATGAGATAACGACTTCTGCCTCTTTCGGCATGTATAACCAGTTCTTGACACGTGTTCCTTTCCAGTACCGCCCGGGTAGCTATCAGATGATTTGGAATTTAGCAGACAACACTTCTCTCTCGTCCATACATTATCTGACAGGAATAGCCTATAGTAAAAACGGATGGTTAATGAGTGCAGAGGCATTTATCAAAAGTAATCGTAATCAGCATTTTTTTGTAGATAATGCGATATATGCAACCGACAATACAATAAGCGGAATTGACTTGCTGATGAAAAAAGGATGGGGAAAGCATCAATTCTGGGGTTCTTACTCGCTTGTACACGCAACAAAACCCGAATTCTCCACCGGACACGAGGTGAAGGCAGGTACGGTTTATTTCCTGAAACCTTTTTATCTTTCCGCTACTTATGTTTATGGTTCCGGTTTTCCCTATTTATCTACCAGTGAGCATGGACATGGTGAAAAGAATGAAAATGGTCAGCATGGAAATGAGTATCGCCATTCGGACACTTCCAGACAATCATACAATCGATTGGACCTATCGGCCACTTATAGATTACAATTACGAGGATTTTGCATTCAAGCGGGTGCTTCGGTGATTAATGTTTTTAATACCAACAACGTGAAGTACAGTTATCGCTTATCAGACAAGAACAGCGTATATAATGTCTATACGAAAGCAACCCCATTGACTCCAATCCTATTTTTAGAATTTATTTTCTAATTATAGGTAGGGTAATGCTGCATTGATGCGGTATATGTATAAACGAGAAATTAAAATGTATCATTTACAAAAGAAAGAAAACATGAAAAAAGTAGTTTATTCCGTAGCAATATTAGCATTTGCTTTTGTACTTACTTCTTGCAGCAAAGATGATGATCACAATGTGGATAATACGGCACAAGACGTTGAACTTCGTGCCCAGTCATTAGGTTTTGCCGATGCCAATGCCTACAAAAGCAGTGTAGCAGAACAATGTGCTGCCGGTAATCATGAAAATTGCGACATCTTGACCGATGGTACTCATCGGGCTTGCGGATATGCCGACCATGCCGGAAAGAATCATGATGGAACCGAGCATAATGGAACCGATCACGGAGTACACGATGCCAACGGGCATTCACATAGTGGATCGAATCATGACAGCTCGGGGCATGGCAATCACAACGGAAAGCATTAAATAATTGTTATTTGCAGCATAGGCAATGAATGTTCTTCATTGTCTACGTTGTAAATATAAATAAAAAATAAACATGGCAGAAAATAACGAATATCTGGATAAACTAAAAAACAGGAACATCAAGCCTACTTCATTGCGCATTCTGATACTCAAAACGATGTTACAAGAAAGTCGGGCTGTATCCATACTTGATTTGGAAAACTTATTAGACACAGTGGATAAATCGACAATATTCAGAACTATTACCTTATTTCTTTCACATCACTTGATTCATAGCATTGATGATGGTAGTGGAGCTTTAAAATATGCTGTATGCGGTAATTCATGTTCATGCTCGGTAGAGGATTTACATTCACATTTTTATTGTAATGTCTGTCATAAGACTTATTGTCTTGAAGGAATTGATGTACCAATCGTTAAGTTGCCAATCGGATTTAGTTTACAAAGTATTAATTATGTTCTAAAAGGAGTTTGTCCTGATTGCTCTATTGATGAAAAATAAAAAGAAGATGAGAAAATAGTCTATTTTGATATTTGCAACTAAGTTGCAAATGCTTTGGACTATCTTTGCACCAAACAAAAAAAGTATATGAAGCAATTATTTTCCATATTACCTATTTCGATAGCAATACTGTTGATTACAGTATTCTCTATCGTTCCACACCATCACCATAAGGAGGTGCTGTGCATGGTAATAGAAATGTGTATGGAAGATAATACTATCAATGATCAGCATACGACCCATGATACTTCTGGAGAGAACGCAGAACATGGGCACGCTTGTATCACTAATGCCCAGTACACAGCACCAACGCATGTTTTAAAAGGCAGTTTTTTTTCTGAAGATGGTAGTAACCAACAAGCTGTTTACAGTTTGTATTTACTTGCCTCTTATCTATTATATACTCCAGAATTACCAATTACCCGAACGGTTTATGGTGAATATACCGTTTCTTATGAATTCGCACCGCTAGGACTTTGTAGCGGACTGCGTGCCCCTCCTTATTATTTATCTTAAAAAGGTCATCTTTCAATTGACCATCTTTGTATCTTCCGGCATAGGATGTGAGATACATAAAATCAGTATTATCTATTATAAACACCCTTTAGGAGAGGTGTAAATCCAATTATGTATTACGAGAAGAAAGTAGTATCTATTGTATTGCTATCTGGATTATTGTGTATTTGCCTTCCTATAAATGCAAATGCCAGTGGAGGGTCATATCTATCAACAGATAGCTTGATAACAGATAGCATCACAAATATTCAGAAGAAGTTTCCGTACAAACAACTAATACTCCCTGTGGCATTGGTCACATATGGAACCGTAGAAACTTTGCTGGCAGGTAAAGTCCGACTATTGAATTATGCTATTGGACATGAATTTGCAACTCATGCGCCTACTAAATTCCGAATAGATGATATTACCCAGTATATACCTGCTGCAAGTGTGTATGTTTTAGGATTCTCAGGAGTGAAAGGTAAGCATAATATCAAAGATAAAACAATAATCTTAGGGATAGCTTCCTTGCTTATGGCAACTTCTGTAAATACAATAAAGTATACAGCTCAGGTGGATCGTCCTGACAAATCTGCTAGAAATTCGTTCCCATCTGGACATACGGCGGTTGCTTTTATGGGGGCTGAATTTTTGTGGCAGGAGTATAAGGATGTATCTGTCTGGTATGGAGTAGCGGGATATTGTATAGCTGCCGGAACGGGAATGTTTAGAATGTATAATAATAAACATTGGTTAGGCGATGTTGTAGCTGGAGCTGGCTTGGGGATACTGAGTACAAAAGTTGCATATCTGATATATCCTACGCTTCAGAGAAGATTTTCTAAAAATAGCAATAACAGGAAGGCTTTGTCCTTTATCCCTTTTTATAATGGGCAACAAGGTGGTCTTTCTATTTCAATCAATATTTAAGAATTAAAAAACATGGAAAAATATATTGTAGCAATATTTATAGTGTCAGCACTAATGCTGACAGGATGTGATTCAAATGAGAATAACAAATTATCTGCAAAAACTGAACACTCCGAAGATGATGAGCATAATCATGGAAAAGAAGATGGGCAGAACACACATGCAGATGAAATCGTTTTCACCAAAACTCAAGCTAAAGCTGCCGGACTTGAAATTTATCCGGTAAAACTGAGCGCATTCAATAATGTGATAAAGACCAGTGGACAGATAGAGTCGGCACAAGGAGATGAGGCTACCATTGTAGCTACCTCTAATGGCGTAGTCTCATTTTCTAATCAAACTATCACAGCCGGTGCACCGGTTAGTGCAGGTTCAACGATTGTTACTATTTCAGCGAAGAATCTTTCGGATGGAGATCCTACGGCCAAAGCTAAAATAGCCTATGAAACAGCATTAAAAGAGTATCAACGGGCCGAAGGGTTAGTGAAAGACAAAATTATTTCGGCAAAAGAGTTCGAACAAGCTCGATTTCGCTATGAAACAGCTAAGACAGCTTACGAGGCACAAGCTTCGAACGTAACGGCAGCGGGTGTACGGATTACATCACCCATTAGTGGTTTTATCACCAATCGGCTGGTTAATCAAGGTGAATATGTGTCTATAGGGCAACCCATAGCAACCGTTTCACAAAACCGCAAGTTACAACTAAGGGCGGAAGTGGCAGAAAGTTATTTCGATCAACTTAAAGCCATTGGCAATGCCAACTTCATCACGTCTTACAATAATCAGGTTCATAAATTGACTGATTTGAGTGGAAAACTGCTGTCTGTAGGAAAAGCATCGAGTGGTACTTCTTTTTATATTCCTGTCACATTTGAATTTGATAACACGGGCAACATTATTCCTGGCTCATTTGTGGAAGTATACCTTTTAGGTTCGTCTGTAGAGAATGTAATATCTATCCCACTCACTGCATTAACTGAAGAACAAGGTGTTTATTTTGTCTTTGTTCAAATAGGTGAAGAAGAATTCCAGAAGAAGGAAGTTAAATTGGGACAAAGTAACGGAGAGAATGTTCGTATCCTATCCGGATTATCATCAGGTGACAAGGTGGTATCTCAAGGAGCCTATCAAGTAAAACTTGCTGCGAGCTCATCCATTGTGCCCGAAGGTCATAGTCATTAATCTGTAAACAAAGAAAACATGTTGAATAAAATCATAAAGTTCTCTCTGAACAATCGGATGGTTGTTCTTGTGGCAGCCGTCCTGCTGATGCTGGCGGGTGTCTATACTACCAAAAATATGGAAGTCGATGTATTTCCGGACTTAAATGCACCCACTGTTGTGGTTATGACCGAAGCCAAAGGAATGGCGCCGGAAGAAGTGGAACGTCTTGTTACTTTCCCTGTAGAAACTGCCGTAAACGGGGCGACTGATGTACGCCGTGTCCGTTCATCTTCCACGACAGGGTTCTCTATTGTTTGGGTGGAATTCAATTGGGGGACAGATATTTATCGGGCCCGGCAAATTGTTTCAGAAAAGTTAGCTGTAGTGGGCGATGCATTGCCATCCAATGTTGGTAAACCTACATTAGGACCACAATCGTCCATATTAGGCGAGTTAATGATTATCGGATTGACAGCTGACACGACTTCTTTACAAGACTTGCGCACATTGGCCGACTGGGCAATTCGTCCCCGGTTGTTATCTACCGGAGGGGTGGCGCAAGTCACAGTCTTAGGTGGAGATATCAAAGAATATCAGATATTACTGAACCCTGGTAAGATGAAACATTATGGAATCGGATTGAATGAAGTCATCGATGTAGTAAAAGAGATGAATCAGAATGCTTCTGGTGGAGTTTTGTATGAATTTGGAAATGAATTTATTGTTCGTGGAATATTGTCTACCAACAAGGTAGATGCACTAAAAAAAGCTGTTGTAAAAAATGTAAATGACATCCCTGTTGTTCTTGAAAATATTGCGGATGTACAAATAGGTGCAAAAGCCCCAAAACTCGGAGTAGCTTCTAATCATGGCAAGCCAGCCGTTTTGATGACTATCACTAAACAACCGAATACAAGTACATTGGACCTTACCCAAAAACTGGACCAATCGCTTGAAGATTTGCAAAAGACCTTGCCTAAAGATGTAAAGGTGACAACTGATATTTTTCGACAGGCAAATTTTATTGATAACTCAATCAGTAATGTTCAGAAATCATTGTATGAAGGTGGTATCTTCGTCATTATCGTATTATTTGTCTTCCTGATGAATGTACGCACTACCGTTATATCGCTTGTTACGATTCCTCTTTCTATTATTGTAGCCATTCTAACTCTTAAAGTGTTGGGGCTTACTATTAATACCATGAGTTTAGGAGGTATAGCCATTGCCATTGGTTCGTTGGTGGATGATGCGATTGTGGATGTTGAAAATGTATTCAAGAGACTCCGTGACAACAGACAGAAGCCAAAGGAAGAACAGAAGAGCGTAATTAATGTTGTTTTTGAAGCGTCTAAAGAGGTACGAATGCCGATATTAAACTCAACTTTAATCATTGTAGCTAGTTTTGTTCCACTATTTTTCCTTACGGGTATGGAAGGAAGAATGTTGGCTCCTCTGGGAATCACGTTTGTAATTTCATTATTTGCATCTACGATTGTTGCACTTACATTAACCCCGGTATTATGCAGCTATTTATTAGCTAAATCTCAAAGTGATAAAGAGGAACGTGAACCATACATTGCTCGAAAAATCAAGGCGGGATATGAAAAGGTATTACAATGGACGCTTACTCACAAAAAAATAGTTTTAGGTACGGTAGGGGCTGCATTCATAGCTTCCGTTATTATGTTCGCAACATTCGGTCGTAGTTTCTTACCAGCTTTCAATGAGGGATCGTTTACAGTCAGCATTAGTACATTGCCCGGTATTTCATTAGAAGAGTCAGATAAAATAGGGCGTATGGCTGAGGATATTCTGCTCTCTGTTCCCGAAATCCAGACTGTAGGACGAAAAACAGGGCGTGCTGAGTTAGATGAGCATGCTTTAGGAGTAAATACATCAGAGATTGAAGCTCCGTTTAAGTTAGACAAACGCTCAAAAGACGAAGTGCTAGCCGAAATCAGGGAAAAGATAAAAGTGATTCCGGGAGTAAACATTGAGATTGGAGCACCTATCACACACCGTATTGACGCTATGCTTTCCGGTACAAGAGCTAACATTGCCATCAAATTATTCGGTACGGATTTGAATAAAATGTATGAAATCGGTAATCAGATCAAATCATCAATTTCCGAGATTGAAGGCATAGCTGATTTGAATGTAGAACAGCAGGTAGAACGCCCACAACTTAAAATAGAGCCGAAGCGTGAGATGCTCGCTAAATATGGAGTGACTCTGCCTCAGTTTGCCGATATTGTAAATGTAATGCTGGGTGGTGAGGCTGTATCTCAGGTATATGAGGAAAATCGTTCTTTTGATTTGACGCTGAAAGTGAATGATGACAGTCGGGAAAGTGCCGAACGCATTCGTAAACTGATAGTGGATGCCAATGGACGTAAGGTCCCATTGGAAAATATAGCGAATGTGGTATCTTCTGTCGGGCCTAATACAATCAGTCGCGAGAATGTAGCCCGTAAGATCGTTATATCAGCTAACGTATCGGGACGTGATTTGCGTGGCGTAGTGAATGATATTCAGGAGAAAATAGATACACAAATTGAGTTGCCTGAAGGATATCATGTGGAGTATGGCGGACAGTTTGAGAGTGAACAAGCTGCATCGCAGATTATTCTTATCACTTCAATATTCTCCATTCTCGTCATATTTCTACTACTCTTCAATGAGTTCAGAAGTGTTACCCAGTCATTGGTAATATTATTAAATCTGCCTTTGGCGCTTATCGGAGGAGTGATAAGTATCTATTTCTCAAATGGAATTTTGAGTATCCCTGCCATTATCGGATTTATCTCGTTGTTTGGCATCGCTACCCGAAATGGAATGTTGCTTATCGACCGGTATAATAGTCTGCGCGATTCCGGTATGTCTGTCCATGACAGTATTATACACGGTTCTTTAGACAGGCTTAATCCGATATTGATGACTGCGCTTTCTTCCGGACTTGCTCTAATTCCTCTCGCGCTGGGAGGAGATTTACCGGGTAACGAGATACAGAGCCCGATGGCAAAAGTAATCCTTGGTGGACTGTTGAGTTCTACCATATTGAACGGATTGATTATACCAATTATGTATTTATACATGAATCGGAAAAAAGAAGTTCCGGCAGAAGTAATAACTATAGATGAATAAAATGATGAAAAAAATAATAATAGCAGTGGCATTCATGGTGACAAGTTTTCCTTTGTTTGCCCAATATGATATGGATGATATGCTTACATCCATTGAAGAAAATAACGCCACCCTTAAGACACTTCGTGAAGAGGTTAAAGCACAGAAGCTAGGGAATAAGACAGGAATCTACCTGTCTAATCCCGATGTAGAATTTAATTATCTTTGGGGAAATCCAGGTAATATCGGTAACAGAAATGATTTTAGTATCAAGCAGACATTTGATATTCCTACCTTATCAGGTATGAAAAGTGGGGTGGCCAATGCCAAAAACCAGATGGTTGATTTGCAATATAAATCTGACAGGATTAAAATCCTTATTGAAGCCAAACAACTTGGCATTGATCTCATTTATTATAATGCGCTGAAGAAAGAACTCTCTATTCGACTTCAACATGCTGAAACAATTGCTTCGGCTTATAAAGAGCGTTTGAAGAGAGGAGATGCCAATCAATTGGAATATAATAAGGTCCAGTTGAATTTATCGACTGTACGCGGAGAAATGTCCCGTGTAGATGTAGAGAGAGGGGCTATTCTGTCTGAATTAAAACGACTGAATGGAGGTGTTGATATTGAGTTTGACAGTTCTCAATATGGCACAAAATCACTACCTGCTAATTTTGATGGCTGGTTTGTGGGTGCAGAACAAAAGAATCCGGTATTGCAGTATGTAAAAGAGCAAATTGAAGTTAGCAAGAAAGAAGTCAAGTTGAACAAAGCAATGGGACTCCCTTCTTTTTCAACCGGATATATGAGAGAGAAGACCTTTGGACAATCTTATCAAGGCCTAAGTGTAGGTATTTCTATCCCTCTATGGGAAAACAAGAATCGTGTGAAACAAGCACGAGCTAATGTCTTGGCTGCTGAAGCGAAGCAATATGAAACAAAGCAACAGTTTTATGACCAGCTACAAACTCTTTATATGCGTGCCAATGGATTGCAGCAAACATCCGCAAAATATCGTGAGTCTCTTACGACTTTAAACAACACAGAATTGCTGACCAAAGCTCTCAATGCTGGTGAAATCTCTTTGCTGAATTACATTCTTGAGATAGGGCTATATTATGAAACTGTGAATCAAGCTCTATCGGCGGAACGCGATTATCAAAAGGCTTTTGCGGATTTGTCTGCGGTGGAATTATAAACAGGTGATGGATTATGAAACCGCAAAAACGAAGTTACCGTCATTTATACAAAGGACTATCTGGCAAGTGGGTACTTACAATATCCATTAGCATAGGAATAATAGCTGGGTTTTGTTTTTGGCTATTCATTTCAAGGTGTGAAGAAAAAGATTGTTTCTTTCATTTTTTTCCACTTGTCGAGATGTTTATTGGAGGATTTATTGGTACAACATTTCCTTTAATTCAATGGAGTGAGAAATTTTGAATTAGGATAAAGGGTTTTATTCTAGAACATTGTGTGTGTTTCTATATATTTTCAGTATGGAGGTGGAAGGCTTTTCTTTCACCTCTGTCTTATAGAATAATTTATCAGCTAAAACATTATTATAAAACGAGGATAAGTAAATATATACATAAATAATGAAACAAAAAACAAGTATAGCAGTTTTGAAAGTACTATCATTGGATGATGATCGTCTACAACTGGATTTAATTCGTAGAATGTACCTTCATAATAACATAAAATGTGATTGTTGTACAACTTTACATGAGTTAGTACAATTACTGCGAAAGAATAAATATGATCTCATATTAACTGATATGAGAATGCCTGAAATTAATGGAAATGAAGTTCTGACCTTTCTTCGCCACAGTAATTTGAGGCAATCAAAAACTATTCCAGTTTTGGTCGTTACAGCACGTATTGATCTGTCAATAGATGATTTTAGAAAATTAGGTTTTGAAGGATGTTTGTACAAACCATTTTCTGAAGAAGAACTAATAAGTACCACCATTAGCTGTATCAAAGATTTTATGTCTCCCTTTATTCCAAATCTTTCAATTATTATAGAAGGAGAGCGTGATCAGAAGGAATTGTTGGATATATTTATAGAAGACAATACAGATAGAATCACAGTATTATGGGAAGCATTTAACACCAAGAATTATGGAAAGATTAGTGAAGTTATTCATAAGTGCGCTCCTGTATGGGAAATACTTCAAATAGGTGTACCTGTTGAGGTATTAGAAAAAATAGCGTCATTGCCTGCTAATAAATGGGATGAGGTATCACTTCGTGCGGCGAAGAGATTGGTTGAAGTAATGGAGCAGGTTGTACAGACGGCTAAAAAACTTCGGGAGGAGTTGCTATGAAAACGGTACTTGTAGTGGAAGATGAGCGGACTTATGCCCGCCTAACAGCGAACTGGCTGATAAAAAACGGGATAAACGCTCATTATGTACTATCCATAAATTCTGCGAAGGAGTTTTTGTCAAGAGAAAAGGTAGATTTGGTACTATCAGACTTCCACCTACCAGAAGGAACTAGTGTAGAGTTGTTGGAATGGATGCAAGACAATGGCTTTAGGATACCATTCCTGATTATGACCGGATATGGAGATATTGAAGGAGCCGTCAAAGCAATAAAGAACGGAGCGGATGATTATCTGACCAAACCCGTGCAGTCAGAGAAAGTCTTGTACATTATTAATGGATTTCTTACCGAAATGGAAGAGGCGACGGAAAATCGGCAAACCTATTACCGTGGGAAAAGTCCGGTTATCGTAAAGACACAAGAGTATATAAGGATAGTGGCTCCCGCCGATTCATTGGCTATCTTAATTAGAGGCGGTTCTGGAACGGGAAAAGAATATGCTGCTCGACAAATACACGCGTTGAGCAAGCGGGCGAAAGCTCCTTTTGTAGCAGTGGATTGCGGTTCGCTTCCAAAAGATCTGGCTGCCTCGGAATTATTCGGTTACGTCAAAGGAGCTTTTACAGGAGCCACGGAGAATAAAAGCGGATTGTTTGCAGCAGCCAACCACGGGACATTGTTTCTGGATGAGGTCGGAAACTTAGGGTTGGACACGCAACAACTTTTGCTTCGCTGTTTGCAGGAGAAGAAATACAGGCCCGTAGGCGCTAAAGAGGAAGTTATGTCAGACATCCGACTACTGGCTGCTACGAATGAGGACTTGGAGAAGGCCATAGCGGAAGGACGGTTCAGGGAGGATTTGTTCCATCGCCTCAATGAGTTTCCCATCTATATGCCGTCGTTAGCTGAGTGTCCCGATGACATAATGCCATTGGCCGGATTTTTCCTTAATTTGGCTAATAGGGAATTGGGTAGGGACGTAAAAGGCTTTGATAGTGAGGCTCAACGGATATTCAGAAAATATCCATGGCCGGGAAACCTTCGGGAATTACGTGGAGTTGTCCGCAGGGCCACCTTGCTGGCGAAAGACGAATGGATTACCACCAATGAACTCAGCATACAAGTGAATGGTGATCCCATAGACAGCCACGTACTAAACAACGAGAGGGCGGAACGGGAAACCATCATCAAGGTATTAGCTCTAACCGGGAACAATAAGCGACAGGCGGCAAAGAAGTTAGGCATCAGCCGGAGCACGCTGTATGAGAAGATGAAAAAGTATCACATAGAATAAATATGTCCGATTACCGGACACAAAGTGTCTGACGACATAGGAAAAACCAGTACATATTCTTTTTACCACAGTGGTAGTTCGCTTTTTTACAGCATATTACCACTTCCTGTTTTCATGGCACAACTCTTGTCTTTTTATTTGTATGTCGACAGGCCGAGAAAAGAAAGACGTTTGTAAAACTAAAAAAGAAAGCCTATGAAAACGCTAATTGAAACTACTCTGGTTACCATGTTCACCGCCTACTTGAACCGTGAGAATCTAACTCCGGGTGAACTGCCTGCGGCTTATGATGAATTTGTCAGTTTACTTTCAGAGATTTCGGATGATGACCGGATAAGTCATTTGCGCAGACTCAACTACACCAAGATTGAATTATCCTTCCTCAAGCAAATGAGTGACGGTATGACAGACGGAAGACACGTATTGTATGACGTGTTTATCAATAAGTCGCTTGTCTTGCTGGAAGCGGAAATCCGGCTTATCAAGGATTTCTTTATGGATAAAAATGTTCTGTCCACCTTTCAGGTTGAGAACCTGCCGGAGTGCAGGAAAGGAAAGAAATTAATCTCATTGACATGGAACGGCACGGACAACGACTTGATAGAGTTGGTAGCCGCGTTAATGGCCGCCGGGAGCATCGGATCGGCTGAAGGCAGGAAAGTATCCGTAGTGGATGTGATACATGTATTCGAGGAAGCATTTCATCTGAAAATAAACGCCCTCTATACCAAACGAGGCAAGGTATTCGACCGCTGTACGGACACGACTCCTTTCATTGATTCGCTGCGAAACAGCTACAATCGGATGCTGAAAGAGCGGTTGGCGTAAAACACGCTACGCCAACGACCGCCAAAGGCCGACTTGTATATCGTGCATCTTGCGGTCAGGCTACCGAATGATTTCCTTTGCGATTGATATTCATTTCTAACAGATAAGGTTATGTCAATCCTAAAGGAAATATTCGCCCGGCTTACGGGAAGAAAGACGGAAAACTCCGGCGGTCTGTTTCTCCGTTCTGCGGAGACGAAAGCGGACAACCGCGTGTTTGCCGTGGCTACGGAAGCGGGCGTATTGCTATTCTCGGACACCCCGAAAGGGAACAAGGCGCTGGGCAGCTATCTGCAAAATCTGGCGGACGGCTTCTTCAACCTCACCAAAGTACCCGAAACACTGCGGATGTATGAGATAGACTTACCGACCAAACGAGTGGCCGAATTGGCGGACAACTGCATCGACAAGCTATCGAAAGCGGACCTGCGCAGTGAGGACACGCAGCTAAGGCGTTCCATCGTGAATTTCACCCCCGATAAATTTGTGGGTGCGGATGTGCTGGAAGGGGCGGTATGCAAAGACAAGTTCGACCTCCGGCCCGACTTCTATACCTTCGACCGCCTGACGAAAGAGTTCTCACTCGGCATCTCGCCACGGAACTACGATGTAGCCTCCTTATTATATATATCGGAGAATGGATATGCGGGCCATGTAGTTGCGGATAAATTTCATCCCTTCAGCTATCAGCATGAGTTTAAGGAGCTGGCCGAGAAGTTGGGCGACAGCATGAGGGCACGGCAAAATGCACCTTTGTCGGCCCACGACTTCGGCTATGCCGCCTTGCAAAAAGAAGCGAAGCTAATGGCGACCGAGATTCTGCAATCAGATTTCCACCTGCGCAACGGGGAGTTCAATCTAAGCGGACGAAAGGTTGTACCTCCGATTGAAAGCAGGCAGGAACAGGGCCTCGATTTGAGCATAACCGGTGATGAGGCCGACGAGAAACAGGAGAAACAGGAACGGCGACAAGCAAAGCATGTCCCATCCATCGCTCCGTCCCCAAAAGAGAAGAAACAATTAATCCTATAAAGACGATGAACGAAAAAAAAATGAATCATGCGGAAAGCGGTAGCCTGTATATGACGCTGGACGCGTTTTACAAGCCCGTCTACCTGAGTATGCGAGGGCAGGGAGAGGCCGGATTTGAACGCTATATCGAAAACAACGTGCAATTCCATGCGGTAGGTCGTGAGTTTATTTCCGACCACTGAATGTTCCGCTTCGATTTCAAGGATAAAAGCAAGATACCGGAAATCGTGGCGATGGATAACGCGGATTATCTGCAACGGTTGTGCCCCGTGTTGAAACAGGAAAAGATACATCCTTCGGGGGTGGTGCGTCTGCGTGACGCTGCCTTTTGCGAGGAACGGGGTATCGCTCCGTTATCGGCAAGCGCGGCACATTCAGCTCTGACCGAGAATGAGGATTATAAGCGGCTGGCATATCGCTACGGCATGGACGGCCATGTAATTCGTGGCGGTCTGGCCGCTTTCCCCACCTGCACGGCGGTGGAATACGGGAAGAATGTACTGTTGTTCAGCAAAGACCAGGCAGGAGACGAAGCGTTAAACAAGTTCTTGCAAGAGCGGACAACGGATTTCTTCAACAAGAAAACCCGTCCAGAAGAACTCCGCATTTACGAGGTAGCTCCGCTTGATGCCGCTTTCCGTTTCAACCTGAAGGACTGCCAGAAGGTATCACCCGATTTGCTGAAATATGGCATCTGTACCGTACAGCAGGAAATGACGCCAACTCTGCGCAATTTCAACCGACTGATGAACCGATTGCCGGAACGGTTGCCACTGACGGGGGAGCAGGAACAAGCGGTATCCGTACTTATCACCCAACCGGACAGGGCGAAATACCCTGCGATGGCAAAAATTATCCCGTTCAAGAAGAAGGAACAAGGTATCAAACTATAATCAAATATCAAGATGGAAAAAGAAGAAAACAAAAACAACGGTAGCGTATATGTGACTGCCGACAAAGATGGAAAACCTTTGCATATCAGCACGAAAGGCAAAGGTAACGAGGGCCTTATGGACTTCATGTTCGAGGATGTGGAGAAGGCATTGAACCAAAAAGAGATACCTACGCAGTGAATCGTCCAGTATAACGTGCCGGACCTGTCGCTGGTTCCACCGCTAAAGGATGGAAAGAATGAGGACTATTTGCAGCGGTTGGAGAAAGCGATGGACGAGCAAGGGATTATACCGCATCGTAACCTGCGTGTCTCGCAGGTGGTTTATTGCCTGTGGAAAGAGATAGACCCGTTATCTAAAGATGAATCCTATACACGTATGCTTACTCCAAATTTGTGGCAAGAAATTATCAATTCTCCACATATTCCCGAAATGCTGGAAGATTTGAAACAAGGGAACAAATATTATATGGGGATTGGAACAGAGAAGGGAGTATTACTTTTCGGAAGAGACGCTTTCGGGCAACATCAAGCCAACAACTATCTGCAAAGAAATATTGAGGATCGTTTCTTTGAACCGGATTTTAAAGGAGAAACGCTTACGGTTTATGAGTTACGTAGCTGGCCGTCTTTGATGGAAGGGAAGATTAATCTCTGCGGTGATAAATATGGCATGAGTTTCACTCCTGATGAGATTCCTCAAAGTGCATACATGGAAAGATCGGATTTAAGAAACATCACCGATACGGAAACATACAATCTGACTCCGACATGGAAGAACTATCAGGAACTTGTCAATGAAGAGGGTAAATTGAATCTATCGAGCGATGCCGATAATTACGATATAATGACGCTACTCTATATCAAAGAACAAGGCTATCCACAAGGCGGCATGACACATGAATATCCGAACGAGTTCAGCTTTGATGAGAACTTTGAAAGTATTGAGGAAGAACTTGCCGGAAAGACTATTTACGATTCAACGGATGAAGTACAAGACCGAGCTAAGGAGTTAGCCGAGGCACTGTTGAAAGCACATTTTCCGGATATTCGACAGGAACAGCCTGTACAGGAAGTGAAACACGTTGCTTCTGTCAGCAATATAATACGCGATAGAAGCATCAAAATGTAACATGCAAAAATAGAAATTTATGGAACTAACAATTATAGAAACAAGCGCATATCAAGAGCTAAAGAGACAATTAAGTTCATTGGCTGTCACGTTGGAAGACTTTCAGAAAAAGATAGCCCCTGCCACACCGGACACATGATTGGACGCGCAAGAGGTCTGCATCGCCTTGAATATCTCGAAAAGATGTTTGCAGAATTATCGGGATAACGGGCTGATACCTCATTCTACCATCGGTGGAAAGTTCTTCTATCGGGAACAGGATATACAGGAAATTCTACAAAACGGTTTGACGAGGAAATAACAATGGCAGACATCATAACCAAAGATTCGGACGAGTTCAAGGAACTGGCCGGATGGATAAAAAGAAGCATGAAAGCTGTGGAAGAGGCTACTACCCGTATTCGCCCCACCATCGTGGATGAACACTATCTGACGGGTGAGGAAGTCTGTGAGTTCCTGCATATCTCGAAGCGCACCTTGCAGACATTAAGGGATGAGAAGGCGATACCTTATACGACTATCGGAGCCAAAATACTCTATCCCGAAAGTGGCTTGTACGAGGTGTTGAAAAAGAATTATCGTGATTTCAGACGGTATTTGCGATAATGTGAATTGTAATAACAAAACGTCCTTCAGATTTTCTTCTGAAGGACGTTTTTTGTTGTTGGGTGGCTCTTAAATGGCGAGCTTATAAACATGGCCAATCTTCTCACATATTTTATCCGTATCTTCCCCGACTTTCGGATTGATTAGTTCGGCGTATATCTGGGTGGATAGGATAGACCTGTGCCCCAGAACTTTCTGCAAGGTTTCCAATGGCATACCTTTTAAAAGGGCCAAAGTCGCGAAAGTGTGCCGCCCGATGTGCGGGCTGACTTCGGTATGGCAATCGCACTTTTTACCGATAATTCTGAGGCTGAGAAACATCGTGTTGTATTCACCTACGGGGAAAACACAATCGGGGGAATCTTTCTTCTCATTCACATCTCTGTATTTTTCAATCAGTTCGATGGCAATGGGTAATAATTTAACCACATAAGCCACTCCGGTTTTTATACGGTTGCCCATCAGCCATGTACCTCCGTCGGAATCGGTATGGATATTGTCATAAGTGATGGCCTTTAGATCAGCGTAGGCCAATCCGCTGAAACACATAAACAGGAACATATCGCGCATGGCTCTCTGCCGTTTGTATTTTAATTCCACATGAATGATTCTTTGCAGTTCTTCTTCGGAAAGGAAAGAGCGTTTCTTGTATTGGGGTAAGCAGTTGAATGACGTAAATGGATGAACCTGTATCCAGCCTCTTTCTTGTGCGATATACATCAGCCATTTCACGGTATTGACACGATTGAAAGCGGTGGACTCTGCCAAAGCACATGTACCCAGCATCCAGTTGTAATAGTCCTCAATGAACTTCTTTTCGAGTTCTGCGATGACAACATCCTCAATCTTTTTCTCGCTTTTCAAGAAAAGTAAGAGGTTTTTGTAATCTGCAATCAGACCACGATAAGTGCTTTCCGCTTTTTCTTTGCCTACTTTCTCTTTATACGATTCAATTTGTTCCCGAAAAAGCCCCATGAGCGTATGATAATCGTCTCCGAAGCCGAGATAACGGTTATATACTTTTTTTGCCGAGACAAAGCTATCATGGTCACAAATGTATTGATAATGTTTGGCTACCTGTGCTTTGATATTATCAAGCTCCTGGTTTAAGACACGGGCTTCTTCGGATTTTCCTTTCGCCCGATTTCCTTTTGCATCCCATAGGGCAATAGCTATTTCTCTTTTACAGCTAAAACCTGTCTGGGTTCCATTGACGGTAATTCTGCCCATAACAGGCACTTTACCATTTTTTACTGATTGATTCTTTGTGTAGAACAAGACCTTAAATGTACTGCGCATAACTCAACTTTTTTTAGTTACAAATTTAATTATCATTGAGTTATTTGATACTATGCAAAACTATGCAAGCGATTGTAATATAACCATTTACCCATCAATCTAAAGCAGATTGGACGTGGTAACGATTTGGTAACGCAGCTCACGTCCAAGTGTGCTTTATTCTGCTTTGATTTCCATCTTCGATTAAAAATAGTATTTTGTAACTATTTGATTTTTAATCGTTTTGCATTGTATTTGCGCATCTTTAAAAAGTACGTAGTTTTAAGGCATGAAACTGTTGGTTTCACCTATTGAAACAGGAAGTTTCACGGCATGAAACTAACAGTTCCAAATGGAGAAACTGATAGCATCAAACAGACAATAGTTTCTTCAGCTCCTTCACTCCTTCCGAAGCACCCTTCTGAATGATATGTATCTGCCTCATTGAGTGCGTATCCACCGGTTTCGGATCAATCAGATATACTTCTGCCGTTCGAGGCACATAGTTCAGCAGTCCCGCTGCCGGATATACATTCATCGAAGTACCTATAATCACAAAGATATCTGCTTTCTCTACATAGTCGACAGCCGTTTCTATCTCCGGCACCGCCTCACCAAACCAAACAATAAACGGACGCAACTGCGAACCGTCGCCCGCCTTGTCACCCATCTTCACCTCATATTCTTCCGGTTTCAATTCCTTTACGTAGCGAGGATTGTAAGGGTCACGACTGGAACACACCTTCGTCAGTTCACCATGCAGATGAATGATGCGCGTGCTCCCGGCACGCTCGTGCAGATTATCCACATTCTGCGTAACCACCGTCACGTTGAAGTCCTTCTCCAGCTCGGCAAGTCCGATGTGCCCTGCATTGGGCTCCACATCAAGCAACTGCTTACGGCGCTCGTTATAAAAGTTTATCACCAGCTCCGGATCGCGCACATATCCTTCGGCACTGGCTACCTGCATCACCGGATATTTGTCCCACAATCCGCCTGCGTCCCGAAACGTACTGATACCACTCTCGGCACTCATACCGGCACCGGATAAAATCACTAAATTCTTCTTCATACCAAAATCTCCTTTCTATTATAGCAGTTTCTTTTCTACAAAAATACAGAAGATTGCCGAAGTTGCCACAGATATAAGAAAATTTAAAACCTAAAAGCATAAATCATTCAAATAAAACACTTACTTTTGCGACTTGTAATTTTGCAACTGATTGAAAGAGATTATACTTTCAGTCTCAACCCCAAAGATATATGGATAAATTCAGTTACGCTATCGGCCTCGGAATAGGTCAAAATTTATTAAGTATGGGTGCAAAAGGCATCGAAGTAGATGACTTTGCACAAGCTATCAAAGACATACTGGAAGGAAACAAAACCGCCATCTCACACGCAGAGGCACGCGATATAGTAAACAAATACTTCGCAGAACTGGAAGAGAAAATGAATGCAGCCAGCATAGAGCAAGGCGTACAGTTCCTGGAAGAAAACAAGAAACGCCCGAATGTGGTTACTTTGCCAAGCGGTCTGCAATACGAAGTCATCAACGAAGGCAAGGTAGGCACTTATGCAAAAGCCACCGACCAAGTGAAATGCCACTACGAAGGCACACTGATTGACGGAACCCTGTTCGACAGTTCTATCAAACGCGGACAACCCGCCGTATTCGGTGTGAACCAGGTTATCCCCGGCTGGGTGGAAGCGCTTCAGTTGATGCCCGAAGGTGCCAAGTGGAAACTTTATATTCCTTCCGATCTTGCCTATGGCGCACAAGGTGCGGGCGAAATGATACCGCCTCACAGCACATTGATTTTTGAAGTGGAATTACTCGAAATATTATCCCAAAAATAAAAATAAACAGTAAAAGCAAAATGAAAAAAGTAACATTTATCATGGCTCTTGCAGTAGGCGCAGGTTTAGCTTCCTGTACTGCACAAAGCCCGAAAGCAAATCTGAAAACAGATGTTGACTCATTGTCTTATGCCATCGGTATGGCTCGTACAGAAGGTCTGACTCAGTACCTGATGCAACAAGGCGTTGACACTACTCAGATGGCTGAATTCATCAAAGGTTTCAACGAAGGCGCTGCTAAAACCAGCAAGAAAGACGTTGCTTACATGACCGGTATGCAAATTGGTCAGATGGTAGGCAAACAATGGGTAGAAGGCTTCAACCAACAAATCTTCGGTAGCGACTCTACTCAGACTATCAGCCGTGAAAACTTGTTGGCAGGTTTCATCGCAGGTATCACAGACAAGAGCAACGTTATGACTAAAGAAGCTGCTACAGCTTACATGCGCGACGGTATGGAAGCCATCAAGGAAAAAGCTTTAGCTGTCAAATACGCTGACAACAAAGCTGCCGGTGAAAAATACCTCGCTGAAAACAAAGGTAAAGAAGGTGTTGTAACTACTCCGAGCGGTCTGCAATACAAAATCATCACCAAGGGTACAGGCGCAATCCCTGCTGACACCAGCAAAGTGAAAGTAAACTACAAGGGTACTTTGATTGACGGTACTGAATTCGACAGTTCTTACAAGCGCAACGAACCTGCTACTTTCCGTGCCAACCAAGTTATCAAAGGCTGGACAGAAGCCCTCACAATGATGCCTGTAGGTTCTAAGTGGGAACTTTATATTCCGCAGGAACTGGGTTACGGTGGCAGAGAAACCGGCGGTCAGATCAAACCGTTCTCTACCCTGATCTTTGAAGTAGAGCTCGTCGGCATCGAAAAATAAGTATCAGCCGAAGATTTTTTCTTCAACGGTACAGACTTAACGGGCGAAACGGATGTAAACAAAAACATCTGCTTCGCCCGCTTCTTTTTTACTCTTTCCCTATTTTTTCCTCCTTTTATATAGAGAAATTAAAATAAAGTCCTATATTTGCTTACTATTTGATAAAAACAAGAACTTACACAAATTGATATTATGGAAAAAATAGACAATCTTGACCGGCAGATTCTGGAAATCATCTCTCAGAATGCCCGCATTCCTTTCAAAGATGTAGCTGCTGAGTGTGGCGTATCACGTGCTGCCATTCATCAACGTGTGCAACGTTTGATAGATTTAGGCGTCATTGTCGGCTCCGGTTATCATGTGAACCCCAAATCTCTGGGCTACAGAACCTGCACGTATGTAGGTATCAAGTTAGAGAAGGGTTCCATGTACAAATCAGTGGTTGCCGAAATGGAGAAAATACCGGAAATCGTGGAATGCCACTTCACTACGGGTCCTTACACGATGCTGACGAAAGTATATGCACGCGATAACGAGCATCTGATGGACTTGCTGAATAACAAAATGCAAGAAATTCCAGGTGTAACCGCTACCGAAACGTTGATTTCACTGGAGCAAAGTATCAAGAAGGAAATTCCTATTTGCCCGGAGAAATAACAGATAATTTATGGAATTCTTAAACGAATATCATCTTTCGGGACTGTTCATCGGCATTTGTACATTTCTTATCATTGGATTGTTTCATCCTGTGGTAGTGAAAGCCGAGTATTATTGGGGTACCAAGTGCTGGTGGATTTTTCTTGTATTGGGCATCGGGGGCGTTGTGGTCTCGCTTTGCGTAGAGAATATCTTGATTGCGTCCCTCTTGGGCGTATTTGCTTTCTCTTCGTTCTGGACCATCAAGGAGGTCTTTGAACAAGAAGACCGCGTAAAGAAAGGTTGGTTCCCCAAGAACCCCAAACGTACGTATAAGTTCTAAAAACAAAGCAACAAACAGTATATTTTGCCCGAAAGGTTTGCATATTTCAACTGAATATACTATTTTTGTGCCCGCTATCCGATGAGGATAACACCGGACTTGTAGCTCAGTTGGTTAGAGCAACAGACTCATAATCTGGAGGTCCCTGGTTCAAGCCCAGGCTGGTCCACAAAGAAAAAGGCTGATTCCTAAGGGAATACAGCCTTTTTTCTTTATGGAGACCTCCGATTAAGGGTCTGTTGCTTTAGTAGATTTAGTCTCAAGTTAGACAATTGTTGACCTATTGTTGACCCCAAACTAAGTAGGTAATGCTAACAATTAAAGCAGAAGTCCAACAGGACAAACAACGAAGTGACAAGACGTATAACGTCAAGGTAAGATTTACAATGGACAGAAAGGTGAAAAGGTTATCCACAAGCCTGTTCGTAACCTCCAATGAACTCACTAAGGACTTTAAGTTTAAAGAGAACACTCCCACCAAAAAGGAAATTGATAACCTTGTGATGTACTACAAGGAGCAATGTCGCAATTTCCAAGTAGACCAACACAACTACTCCCTAGATGAAATTTTCGACCTCTTAAACCATGAACAGGAGAAGCAGCAGACCATTGACTTTATAAAGTTCAGTCGTGAATGGATTTCTTCTGCCACAATTAAAGGTGCGCCCAATTACACCACTGCCATTAATGCCTTGGTACGGTTTGTTGGTAAAGAAGAATTGGATGTAAATCTGATAACCTTAGATTTCTTGGAGCAGTTCAAAGTATTCTTGATTGGAGAACGTGAAGCACGTACCAAGAAACTAATGCAGCAGGGTAAGCGTGTTCCTTCTAATCGCTCACTATCCCTTTACTTGATAAGCATTAAGAAACTGTTCAAAGAGGCTCAAAAGAAGTACAACAAAAGGGAAAAGAATCTCATACTCATACCCAATTCTCCATTTGCAGACTTCGAGATACCTAGACAAGAAGCAACCCGTAAAAGAGCTATTCCAGCAGACATCATCAAAAAGGTATGGAAGCTACCCTATAAAGACATGAAGAAGGGGTACAAATCAACTTGCCGTTACAACTTGGCTAAAGATTGCTTCATTCTATCATTCTGTTTGATGGGGATTAATTCTGCCGACCTTTACAATGTCACGGAAAGAACAGGTGACACCATTACTTACAACAGAACCAAGACCAAAGCTCGTAGATTAGATGGTGCAAAAATGATGGTGAACATTCCAAAAGCAATTCTTCCACTGGTTGAGAAGTACAAAGATCCAAGTGGCAAACGACTCTTTAATTTCTATCGCTACTATGCAGATGAAGGAAACTTCAACAAAGCCATCAACTACGGCTTGAAAGAAATTGGTGGATTGTTGGGTGTAGATGATTTGGAGTACTACGCAGCCCGCCACTCATGGGCTACCATTGCACTCAACAAAGTAGGGATTGACAAGTACACTGTACACGCTGCATTAAACCATGTTGATGAATCAATGAGAGTAACTGACATCTACATTGAACGAGACTTTGTAAATGAGAACAAGGCTAATGCAAAAGTCATTAAGTACGTGTTTGGGAAGTAGCTTTTAACTAATCCCGCTTACAGTAATGTGAGTGGGATTTTTTAACTTTGTAGTCTAAATGTAAATGCATTATGACAAGTTACACACTACCAATTCCAGAACTTAAAAGACTGGAACCAATTCTAGAAGAACTCTTTGGCTACAGACGTGCCATGTTTGAAAATGAGCTACTAAACGTTTACCGCACCAAGTACCCTAATGGAATCAGTAAAGAAGTAGCTAATAATTACATGATTGCCTGTCCATTTTTAAATGAGATTGCAGTGGATAATGGTGCGTTTGATTACCACCGTTACGCACCAAGACCAGCCTCAACAAGCATGGAACTTGATGTGAAAAATTTCATTATGGACACAGAGCATGAAATTACGATTGTTCTTTCCAATGATACCATCTTAAAACAGTTAGACAAATTGTTGCAGGACTATGGAGAGAAGGACAGCAGCGAAACAATCAGAACAACTCTTTTTATCGTAGCTGCCATTTACGACAAGCATGTAAAAGGGGAACTCTACACAGAAATTACCACGTCTGAGAATACGCTTCCTTATCTCCAACAAGTCCGTCCAGAAATGTTAAAGCTCTTTGAGTTGCTTAACACTAAGAGATACTCACCTAGCAAGAAGAAAGAATTAAGAGTGTTCAATCCTATCACTATTGATAATGGAGTTAAGAAAGTCACCCTTGAAAACTCATGCCATTGGCTGACTGACTTACTGGACGACTACCTGCAAATTTACTTGGGAGTTAAAAGTCTGGAAGAAGCCCAAGCAGAACTAAAGGAAGTGTATGCAGAGAAAAAAGGCAGGAAGGCAGATAACATGTCTTACAATTTAATCATGTATGGGACATTCCATTTATTACAGCAACATTCCTCATTAAGCGCTAAAAGCAAGCTGTTAGACTTTGTTTTAGGATACCTAAAGTTACTTGGTTTTTTTGACATTATGCGCAGTAAAGAAGAAGACAAGAAGAGTAATAAGGAATACATTAATGCAGCTATTGCTTACTTAGTGAAACAAGGGTACAAACCACAATGGAAGCCCAAGCAGATTGAAGACTACAACTTCTCACCCAACAATCAATCTACAGAATACCTCTGGTAATTAATAATCTACCAATCCTCACAGACTACCATGTAATTGCATGGTAGTTTTTTTATGTCCTCAAATGAGCTAACTCACTGATAACCTACAATCTAAAGAATACCCCTCAAATCGCTTCTTATTCTTTATGGTACACCTTCTAAGTATTCCCCAACTTTGCAACGTAATCGAAAGACAAACGGTGCGCACCACTCTCGATTAGATAAACAAAATGTGAAATTTAATTATAAAAAAATCATGCAAGAAATGATTATGACAGCAGGGCAGACTGCAATGGAGAGTGGTAAAGAAGTTAATAATACTTCAAGTGTAGAACTTACTAAGACCTTAAAGGTGGATAAGGACGATGAAGGTAAGCTAAGAATTACCTCAACGAAGAATGAGCCACCAGCGTATGTTGATTTGGCTGTAATAATCTGGCTATTTAATGCCGTATTTAATTTCGCCAAAATAACGGTTGTACCTTACAACACTAATGGGAAAGCATACTTCTACATCATTGCCGAACTTGATGGCATAGTGGAAAAGAAAGGCACATACGTGAATGGCAGAGCCACTGAAATAGTACTGGACTTACTCAGAGGAAAAGGTATCAACCCTAAAGACGAGTTCTTCAAACAGAAGCAAGAAGTGAATGATACCGCTAACTTCCAACTGGAACTTCTGCAACGTCTAAGAGACGACTTCAAGCGCCTCTACCGTGAAGCAGACAAAGAAAGAAATGGTGTCACTCACTTTCGTGGAAGTTTCCAGTTCTATCGAGGTGAAGTAAAGTTTGACATTCCACTTACAGATGATGTCAAAGAGTTCATTCACGAGAAGCTGACAATTAATAAGACAGACTTCTTTAATCTGTAATAACAATGATGAACGGGGAGTTCGCTCCCCTTCATCTCCAAATCTCAAACTTAAACATACTTCAACATTAATAACCCCAGTTAGGAGCAAATTTGTAAAGTGCCCATACAAGCAACTTTTAATAAATTTCATCCCTACACAAATTATAAGATTATGAAACTCTCATTTACACTAATCAACCTTGAACGTGAAGAACTAACAATCAGTAAAGGTGAAACACTCTTAGACCTTTATAAACGAGAAGGCTATTCCGATAACGGTACTCCAACCAATCGTATCATTGAGAAAGTAGAACCGGGTATCGGTGCTACTTATGCCGAATTGGAATGTAAACGCAACTCTGTGATTACCGAACCTAACGTACCCGTGATTATCGGTAAGACGGAAGGAACTGATTACTTGGGCATTTATGAAGAAACTACTTCAAAACAGATAGAAGCCTATTTACAGAATGACAAATGTATGCCTAAGAAGTTAGTTACTACTCCCGAAAGCTACAAGACCAAACTAATACCTGCATTTAAGAAGTTAGGCATTGACTGGCATAAGGAGTACTTTTGCCTGTACGATGAATGCGAGAAACTAATACAAGACAATGGTTTCAGACCTACGATCCGCATTAAGGACTTCTTCGATTACGAACGTAAAGCGTATGTTTCAGCTACTCCGTTAGGGACACGTAACCGTAAATTCTTAAATGGTGGTTTTAAGTGGTTGAGAATTGTGCCTGACTACGATTACAAGAAGGATGCAACTCTGATTATCACCCGTTCATTCAACAGAACTCTACTCGAAGAGTTAAGGAGATTGCTCTCTACTTCCAAATGTATCTGCATCTTCTATAAGACTACTGACGGTATCGCTCGCATTGTACAGAATCTATTGAAAGAAGGATTGATTAAGGACGGGGATTACAAGGTATTTTGTTCAGATAAGAGCGTAAAGAAGCTAAAGAGTATGGAATTGCATCATACACATGACCATTTAGAACTGCCATTAGCTAAGGTTAATCTCTTCACCTCACGCTTCTTCTCAGCAGTGGACATTAAAATTAAGAAGTTAGTGGACATACTTGTACTTAGTAATTACAAGCAAGCCAACCACTCAATGATTGACCCGTTCACAGAAGCCGTTCAGATACAAGGACGTTTCCGTAACAAGCTGGACGGTGACAGAAGATACAACTCTCTGACATTCATAACCAATACCAATGACGAATTGGAAGTTAAGAGTGATGAAGAGATTGAAACAGAGATTACCACCCTACTCAAGACCTATGCTTCCATTAAAGAAAAATACAACAATGCTACCGATGCAACCGAGAAGGAAGCCATTCGAAAGGACTTAAAAAAGCTTAGCTTCAATGAGTTTTTGGATGATGATGAAGAACTTTCGGAGGAAGTCATAGACCATGTGTTTAACGAAGAACGAGTAAAGAGTTACTACCAATCACCAGAAGCACTAATCAAAGCTTATAAGGAAACGGGACACTTCACTGTGACAGTAGATAATAATAGTGATGGAGTTGGAGAGGATGACAAACTGACATTGAAGAAGCTTTCAACTAAAGATGTATGGAAGTACCTTATAACCCAGTTGGAGCGACTGGAACGTAACAAGCAAGACAAGCCCGATTTTGATTTCGATGCGGAAGTGCGGAAGTTGATAGAGATGCATAGTGAACACTACTTCATCATTGAGGCTTACTTGAAGATAGGTAAAGCACCGATTGAGGCAGCTAATTATGTCAAAAGCAAGATTGAGAAGGAATTGAAAGCATACAATCTCCAGCAAAGCGAGAAGTTGCGTTTTAGTCCAAATGTACTGGCAGAGGTAGAAGAAGAGTTCAGAAATGAAGTTCAAACCCAATGTTACATTGCTAAGTCTGAATTCATCAAAAGACTTGGGCAAGTATTAGAAGCTAACGGCATCACCTTCAAAGTACACGGTGACGGTAAGAAAGGAAATGAGGTAATGTGCCAAATTACAGAGAAGACAGTTCAAGATTACTTTGATTACAATTCTTACAATGGCATAAATCCATCTTCATACAGGCTTCTCCGCTTTAAGTCAGAGTTAGGAGCAAATTGATGAAGGGTCTTATACAGCACAAATTAAAGAATTTACCCCTAAAGAAATTTATGAATTGAAGTAACTTTCTACACCTACTAAGCAACTCCACCCTAAAGAGGCACGGAGTTCTTGGTGTTTACAGACATTCTTGCCATTCTACTACATAAAGTACCATCTTACTACACCCTTAAATCAGCCAAACAGTCTTTACATTCACCCCCTCCCCTTCAAGCATGAGAAGCATTTCCATTTAGACTTTACGTTCTTACGAAGTGATTACATTGATTTCAGAAGAATGGCTTACATGGAAATTTAAAAGAGATGTATGTCTCAAACGCTAATTTCGTGTTACCCTTCACACCCCACACCAATCAATAGAAAAATGAAAGCTAAACATGAAACAGCTTCCCAACCCCAAACGAATGAAATTTTTAATTTGTCAGTTCTGCCAAGTGCAGATAATTAAAGACTGACTACAAAAACACACATTCGTAATGAGAGTGGAAAGTACTTTCATGCAAAGCGTTCATTTTGTCTACATTCAATTGATTACTAATCTTAAACAATGCGTATGGAGAAATTAAAGATTGTATTAACGCTAGGAGTTATCTTAATCCTTCCTGTAGTCCTAATGCCACAGTTTTTCATTGGTTTACTTGTTCTGACTGTGGTGTGTTTCGCACTCAGACGAAGAGCTTTTTAATACTAACTTAATGAATTACAAATTATGGAAACATTACAGATTACGCCAGTAATGGCACAAAGGAGATGTTTAAATTTTGGTGAGTATGCAGAAGACGCTACTTTAGTAATGGAAGAACAGCCCACAAGGGAAAAGAGACCGTTATTCATTGAAGCCAACACGATTGAAGCAAGTTTGGAGCATTTAAGAAATGATTGTATCATTCCTGTATTCGCAAAGGATAATGAGGCTACCTTATCTCATGTGGCTTTCATTGAAACTGTGCAAGACGCTGCAAGGACATTCTTTCAAGGTGAACAAATTGAATTGCCTGACATTCGTGTTTCTCATGTGATTAAGGGCAGAATACCAGAAGCAATCCATAAGCCTGCCAATCAATTACTGGAAAGTGACAAGACTATCTACTACGAAAGATGCGCTTTTGTCATTCAAGTTCCTACGATTTACGAGACAGTAAACGGTAACAGGTTGACTCTTACTATTGGCGGAGTTCGTGCGTACAATCATACGAACTTATACAGTAAGAAGACAGCAGAACGATTTAAAGTATTCATTGGCTTTACCTGTAAGGTCTGTACGAACTTGTGCGTATCAACTGACGGGTATCTTTCATGTTTGGAAGTTACCAATACGAATGAGTTGTACCGTGCCATCTTGGAATTGTTCAACCGTTATGATCCAGCCAAGCACATACATTTGATGCAAACACTTGGCAACTCTTACTTAACGGAACACCAGTTTTGCCAATTACTTGGGAGAATGAGACTTTACCAATCATTACCACAGAGCCTACAGAAAGCCATACCAAGAATGTTACTAACTGACAGTCAGATTAACAATGTGGCGAAGTCATACATTCAAGATGAGAATTTTAGTAGCTTGGGGAATGACTTATCAATGTGGAAGTTCTACAATTTACTTACTGGTAGTAACAAGTCAAGTTACATAGATTCTTTCTTGGACAGGGCTTACAATGCTACAGAATTGGTTACTGGAATTGCAGCCGCTTTACATGGAGATGAGAAATACCAATGGTTTTTAAGTTAGTGGTATTTGAGAATACACAGAATTGTCAAATGCTTAATTCTTGAAACTATGGTACAAAAGTTATTCTATGTATTGTTATTTGTCGCCACTATGCTTGTGGCTATGCTATCATTTCCTTTAATCATGGTTGGCTATGCTCTCTTAATTGCCTACGCTCTTATCAAGGGTAGCTAACCATGTGTTCAAATTGGGAGCGTGTTCAAATTAATCTGGAAAGATGGTTTGAATACATTCCCTTATGTTATTAACTTAATCAAAGAATTAAATGAGAACAAAAGCAGTGATTTATGCTCGTGTTTCATCTGTTAGTGACAGACAGGACACAAGCAGACAAATTGAGGATTTAAGAAAGTATGCCAACTTACGGGACATTGAAGTAGTTGCCACATTTGAAGAACACATAAGCGGTGCAAAGAAGAATGAGGAACGCCAAATTCTTACGGACTGTTTGGAATACTGTACTACTAATTCAGTTCATTACTTGCTACTATCTGAACTTTCCAGACTGGGCAGAAGTACATTACAAGTGCTTCGCTCATTAGAAGTACTACATGAAGCCAAAGTTTCCGTTTACATTCAGAACTTGGGACTTTACACACTTCAACCAGATGGTAAAGTAAATCCTATCGTCTCCATTCTGATTACCATACTAGCGGAAATGTCTAACATTGAGAGAAGCAACATTGTCTATCGTTTGAACAGCGGTAGGAGTAATTACATTGCCAAAGGTGGGAAATTAGGACGGAAGACAGGCAGTATCAAAACGGAAGAAAAGAAACGGGAAGAGTACAAAGAAGTAATTCAACTGTTAAAGAAGGGCTACTCTGTTAGAAATGTAGCCAAGTTACAAGGAATTGGCATCTCCACAGTTCAACGGGTGAAGAACATCTTTGTCAATGCCTAGTCTTTTTAATTGGTTGGGAGGAAATTTTTAAAATTCTACCTTTATGGGGACTTGGCTAATTTCCTCCTAACCTTAAAATGTTGAGTAGAAGTCAGCCTCAACGATTAATAAACAATAGTTCTTGCTAATCAAACGTAAATTCGTAACTTTGTAGCAATTTCAGAAGCCTAATGCGTTAGGACTGGAAGGACTTATTAAGAAAACGAAGAGCGTTTAAAGCATTATCCTGTCATGAAATCTGGACAATTTCATTCTCCAAGGATAATAGGCAAGAACGCTCACGCTTAGTTTGTTGTTATCAACTTCTCATGTGCATGGGAAGGCTGCATAATTACATTAGGCGTGGGCTATTGTTTATTACTTGGAGATGGGCAGTCCAGAGCCTCATGACGGTAATAATCAGTAGTTCCCACGCTTCTTCTGTATGTAACAGTCAACCATTGGGAACTGGTTGACATTAAAAAAGCATGTAAAAAACAGAGAGTTTGAATTAACCAATCAATTGACAGTTCTTTTAAGGAGTGTGCAGCCTTTGCTGTGTTCCTCACACTCATTTAACCTATTACTAATGCTTTCTGCAAGGAACGTAGAAGCACAAACAGATTTATTACAATGAAAACTTTAAGATTAATTGGAATGGCGATTGTAGCCGTAATTATGAGTGTTAACTTTACTGCATGTAGTGACGATGACGATGAAGGAGAAGGCAATAACGGTACTAGTAAGAAATTCATCTCTGCGACATACGAATCTGGGGATGCATCCTCATTTGAGTATGATAACCAAGGAAGAATTACGAAGGAAGTGTGGGATGAATACGAGCTTCGCCAAGAAATTACAGAATTTACTTATGAAGCAAATAGAATCATAGCAACGGCTTATGACATAAGCTCTTCCAGTAGTGCTGATGAGAAATGGATAACCAACTATGAATTAAAGGATGGCATCATAGCTAGCAAGGTTGAGTATAACCCTGAAGGAGAAGCAATCGTTAATGTCAAATACAATTATGACAGTTCAAAACAACTTGTTTCCATTGAATACAGCAACTCTTACAATACTAACAGCGAAAAACTAGTAAAATTCATCTGGCAGAATGGCAACATCACTTCTATGATTGATGATGATGCTACAGAATTGTCTTACACTTCACTTCCTTACCAGTTCCTAGGTGAAGCAACCAATGTGTTTGATCCAGATTTAATTAACAACACACTTTTTGCCCAAGGATTCTATGGTAAATGCCTCACAAATTTAGTCAAGACTGAACGAGGCTATGACCATTATGATTACATCTACACAACGGACGAGGAAGGCTATGTAACCAAAGTCATTATGGAATACGAAGACGGAGACCAATGGGCATGTTATTGCTCTTGGAAGTAAAATGTACTAAAAAGGTAGAACGACACTGAATTAGCTTCAATGTCGTTCTACTTGTGTCTTTTTTTTCTTCACTAACTTCCGCTTATCTTCTTTAGTAGCCTTCTGGAAATACTTCTCTAGCAATTCTCTTGTTACAGGCATGTAAGTCACATCTGTTGTTACAATCTCCCTAACTTCTTGTGGCATGTAATACACAGCGTTGTCCTTCTTTGTCACTCTCATTCTGGTTAACGTTAATTGGTTGGTCATTGATTAATCTACTTACAAAGGTACTAAGAAGAGAATTGAGAACATAATGCTACGAACCAGATTTCAAAAACGAGGCAAAAAGCATGTATGTAAATTAAAATCAGCATTTGGAATCACGAAAAAGTGTAATTTACTTCTTAAATAGGGAAATTATTGCTTACTTTGCAAAGCAAGCTCAATGTTGACCCATTGTTGACCTTTAAACTTGCAAAGAGATAGTTAATGTGTTGATAATCGTCTTAATGAGAAAACTAATAACGAAGCCTCATAATCTGGAGGTCCCTGGTTCAAGCCCAGGCTGGTCCACAAAGAAAAAGGCTGATTCCTAAGGGAATACAGCCTTTTTCTTTGTAATACCCCTCCAGTTATAAGTCCGTTGTTTTAGCCTTAAATTGATGCAGTTGTTTCACTATTGTTTCACCGAACCAAGCAAATTAGAATTTACTCCTAAAAAGTATAATAAGAGAAAAAACTCATTTTATGAGTTGCTTATCATTCTAAACTTATTATATTTGCTCCCATAATCTAAAAAATGAAAGGTGATACTAGAGAAACAACATATTGATTTTGAACAGATTTATCTTTCTTATTTCTCGAAAATGAAACGTTTTGCCCGAGAATATGTCTTATCGGATGAAGATGCAGAGAATATAGTACAAGATGTTTTCCTCGATTTTTGGGAAAAGAAAGAACTATTGCCACTACCTATCAATATTCTGGCCTATTTATTCACTTCTATAAAAAACCGTTGCATTGACTTTCTACGGCACAAAATAGTGCAGAAAGAAGTAGAAAATAAAATGCAGGAAGAATATAGATTGACCTTACAAATGAAATATTATTCTTTAGGAGAATTAGATGAAGGGATTTTTGAAAAAGATGATGTAGAACAATTGCTCTCTAAAGTAATAGATTCGCTGCCTGAAAGATGTAGAGAGATATTTTTGAAAAGTAAGATAGAGGGCAAAAAGCAAAAGGAAATAGCAGAAGAGATGAACATTTCAATTAATACGGTTGAAACTCAGATGGGAATTGCCTATAAAAAGCTACGAAACGAACTAAAAGACTATTTTCCTCTTTTTATCTTTCTGTATTATTTGTAACCTGAACAAAAAAAGTGATTTTCTTTTAGCGGATTCTTTTTCTACATTCGTCTATACTATGAATCAAGTCATAAAAAGATGGATGAACGTATATTAAAATATTTCCAAAACAGCCTAGCACCCAATGAGAGGTTGCTACTTCTTCGTGAAATAGAGAAAAATGAGGAGCTAAAAAAGCAGTTTGCCGAGTATCAGAATATCCAGGCATTACTGAACTTATCCTCACACACAGAAGATAAGAAAGAGGGAGAAACAAGCTATCAGCATTTCCAAAAACGGATAAAAAGCAAAAAAATGCGTATTTGGCTGGTGAAAACAATGAAATATGCAGCTGCAATACTCATTTTAATGATAAGCACATATCAGCTATCTATTTGGCAGATGTCACATAAGCTACAAGATGACTTCCAAGTGCAAACCAATACTTTATATGTACCAGCCGGGCAACGTGCTTGTATATCTTTGCAAGATGGTACCGTGGTCTGGTTAAATGCTCAATCGACCTTGACCTACCCCTCGCATTTTTATGGAAAGGAAAGAACTGTTTCCATTATAGGCGAAGCCTTTTTTGAAGTAGCTAAAGACAAAAACAGACCTTTCATCGTAGCGGCTCAAGATGCGAAAATACAAGTATTAGGAACAAAATTCAATGTATATAGCTATCCGGATAGCAAACAAATCAGGACAAGTCTGATTGAAGGTGCCGTTCAAGTGTTCTACAAGAGTAAGCAAGTTATATTAAGGCCCAATGAAGAAAGCATTGCACAAGACGGGAAATTGACAGTCAGCAATATAAAAAATCCTGATATGTTATTATGGAGAAATGGCATCTACAGCTTTAATAATGAACGCTTGGCTGACATTGTTAACAAATTGGAGCTATATTATGATGTCACAATCAATATTGCAAATCCCAAATTGAAAGATATAAATTATACATGTAAATTCCGTCAAAGAGATGGAATAGAGAAAATACTACATACCATTCAAAAGATACATCATTTCAAAATTGAAATAGACAAAGAAAATAACGTGATCACCTTAAAGTAATACAATTGTTTAACCCTTAATACATTATCCACATGAAAACATAGAATTATAATCAAGAAGGCGACAAGTGCACCACCACCTGTCGCCCGTAGAAAGTAAACACCGGAAAAAAATTTAGTATTCACTCTAAATACAAAGATATGAAAATAAATCCTTTGTTATCACTCTTTATTGTCCAAAATCAAAGCTTTAAAGATTATTTTAGAATTATGAAAATCTCTTTATTCTTGCTATTTGCTTGTGCCCTCCAATTACTGGCAGTAAATACAGAAGCACAAAACGCAGTCATAACCTTTCCTTCTAATTCTATATCTGTAGGTCAGCTAATAGAAGAGATAGAAAAGCAGACAGATTACTTAGTTGTATATAGCAATCGCGAAATAGATACCAACCGGCAGGTCATTATACAAAATAAATCTGCTAAGGTATCTTCATATTTGAAAGAGACATTGGCGAAAGTAGGTATTGGCTATAAATTCGAAAACGATTATATTATTTTATCGAAAAATACCAGCTTATTAGATCAGATACAACAAGAAAAAATAACAGGAATAGTGACTGATGTAAAAGGAGAGCCGATTATAGGTGCAAATGTCAGTGTTATAGGCAAATCAATAGGTACAATTACAGATATAGATGGCAAGTTTACCATCCAAGCTTCACAAGGAAATACCCTTCAGGTTTCATTCATTGGCTACAAAACTCAAACCACCAAAGTTGCAAACAAACATATCACAATTGTTTTACAAGAAGATATGGAAATGCTTGATGAAGTGGTTGTAATTGGCTATGGAACTGTGAAGAAGTCAGACTTGACAGGTTCAGTTTCTTCCATTTCACAGAAAAATATAAAGGACCAGCCAATGACTCGACTGGATCAAGCTTTAAGCGGAAGAATTCCCGGCGTCGTTGTTATAACAAACTCCGGTGCACCGGAGCAGAGTACCCAAATTCGTATACGTGGTGCAAATTCTATTTATGGTGGAAATTCACCACTTTATATTGTAGATGGGGTACCTAATACCGATTTATTTAACAATCTGGCTCCTAATGACATACAATCGATAGAGGTCCTGAAAGACGCTTCGGCAACTGCTATTTATGGTTCTCGCGGTGCAAACGGAGTAATACTGGTCACTACCAAAAGAGGGGCTGAAGGTAAGACAAATATTCACTTGGAAACAGAACAATCAATATCTACCATTGCCAAAAAGCTAGATCTATTAAGTGCAAGTGAATATGCAGAATTCTATAATGAGTATCGTCGGGAAAAGGGGGCTAATCAAGATTTCTTTTCTCCGGATGAAATCACTCAGTGGAAAAAAAATGGGGGTACAGACTGGCAAGATCTAATGTTCAGAACAGCTCATACTCAAAATTATAAACTCTCTATTTCAGGAGGTATTCCGAAACTTCAATATTTGGTATCTATGAATATGATGGACATAGAAGGCATTTTGAAGGAATCGAAAAGTCAGAAATTCAGTTTACGGTCTAATATAACTGCTGATGTAACTAATTGGTTGAAAATGAACTTAGACGTAAATGCAGTAAGACGAAAAACAAATAAAAATGGTCCCCGTGGAGGAGTCGGAACTATTATAGCAGATGCAATTACCTATAGTCCTACCTTGAAATTAAAAGATGAAGAAGGAAACTGGTTGAGAGATAATATCAATTCAACAAAAGATAACCCTTATGGCCGATTAACTCAAGATTTGGATGAAAGTTACACTAATTATCTAGCAGCAAATTTACAGTTTATGGTACAATTACCAGTAAAAGGGTTGAGTTTGAATTTCCAAGGGTGCTGCCCATTATAAAGATTACAAGAATCGTTGGATGAAGTCGAATGCAAAGGATTTACGAGCTCAAAACAATTCTGCAAATAATAATCAAAACGATAGTTTTGACTGGTATAATGTAAATCAAATAAATTATGCAAGAGAATGGAAAGAACATAAGTTGAATCTTATGGGAGCCATAGAATTATCACAATCAACAACTACAGGATTGTCTAATGAAGTAGCTAACCTGAGAACAGAATCTGTTGATTTTTGGAATTTGAGTTTGGGAGATATGAATCTGTTTAGCAATTCATTTTCACGCTCTTCGTTAGTTTCACTTATGGGACGTGCAATGTATCAATTCAAAGATAGATACTTACTTACTGCGACTATTAGACGAGATGGTTCTTCCAAATTCCAAGGTAAGAATAAATGGGGAAATTTTCCATCAGTTGCCGTTGCCTGGAGAATGTCAGAAGAATCTTTTATAAAGAATCTCAATATTTTTGATGTCTTAAAGTTAAGAATGAGTTGGGGCAATACAGGTAACCAAGCCATTGGAGCCTATTCAACCTTAGGGCTTCTAGCTGAGTCGAAGTATGGTTGGGGAGGTACAAGTGATTATCCCGGATACGGAGTTTCCGGACCTGCCACTCCTAATCTGACATGGGAAAAAACTACTCAATATGATTTAGGCTTAGATATGGCATTTGCAAATAATAGAATTCTGGCAAATATCGATCTATACCAAAAGAATACAACCGGGTTGTTACTAAAGAAACCTATACCATACTATGATGGCGGAGGAACCACTTGGGTAAATCTTGGTGAAGTGAAAAACAGAGGTATTGAATTCTCTTTAACCGGAATTCCTATTCAAAACAAAAATTTAATATGGGAAAGCACATTTAATGTATCCTACTCAAAAAATGAAGTTGTCAGCTTAGGAGATGAAACAAGATTACATCCGGGAACAAAATTAGACCAAGCTTCTCTCAATACGGCCGTATTGCAAGTGGGAAAACCATTAGGTAGTATCTATGGATATATTTGGGAAGGTTTATGGCGTACTGACGAGGCCGAAGAGGCAGCCAAATGGGGGCAAAAGCCAGGAGATAACAAATTTAAGGAGAAAAATGTGAATTACAAATTGGAATCTGATGACGCAGATATTATCGGACAAGCATTTCCTGATGTAATATTAGGATGGAATAATACCATCAAATGGAAGAATTTAGATTTCAATTTATTCTTTCAAGGTTCACTGGGAGCTGACCGTTTGAATTTATCACGCTATCTCACCAATGAATGTGTCAGTGATTCACGTTTTATCACCTCTAAAGAAGGTTATTATAACAGATGGACACCCGAAAATCAAAATACTAAAATACCAAACCCGTTCAGTTCGACAATCAATTCCAGATTTGAAACTGCTCAATATTTGGAAAAAGCTGATTATCTAAGATTAAAGAATATAAGTATTGCATATACAATCCCCAGAGCAAAAACAAAATTTGCAGATATCAGAATCTCCCTGAGTGCTCAAAACCTGTTTACGATCACGTCTTACACAGGATATGATCCGGAAGGAACTATGGATATCACAAGCAATGGCGGCAATAGTGACATTAACGCAGGCGTTGATGGCGGTTCATACCCATTACCAAGAACATTTACTTTGGGGCTTGGATTCTCATTTTAGTTTAACCAATAAAATAGATGCAAAATGAAAAAAATATTGATTTATAGCATATTATTATTTGCTTTATGTTCTTGTGATAATTTCCTGGAAGAAGATCCTCGTGGTAAACTTACCCCTTCCTCTTTCTTCTCAAGTCCGGAAGACTTGGATATGGCTATAACTGGGATGTACAACAAATATTACCAGACTAATGCTCGCGTCTTCAGAGCCATTTATGTGTGGTGTGCAGATGATGTAACAGCCCATAGTGGTGGTAATAAGTCACGTTTTTCGGAATATGACCGGTTTAATTTCAACTCGGGAAATACAGATATTCTTGAAATGTATCAACTCTATTATCAGACAATCAAAGCTTGCAATTATGTAATTAATAATGCAGAAAGAACACCGGTTGAGAAATCTTTCCTGGAGCCGAGACTGGGACAAGCCTACTTTTTAAGAGCATTAAACTATTTTATGCTTGTACGCATTTGGGGACGTATACCTCTAGTCACAGAGAATGAGATAAATTACAATACCCCAAAAGCAGAGGTGAATAAAATATATGAATTAATAGAATCGGATGCATTAACAGCAGAAAGAATGCTGCCGGATAATCATAAGATAGCCCCCTATTTTCAGAACGGAATTAATGTAGCTCCTAACAAAGGCGCTGCAAAAGCTTTACTAGCCTCTGTTTACATGACGGAAGCAGGCTGGCCTTTGAAAAAAGGAGCGGAATATTATGATAAGGCGGCTGCAAAGTATAAAGAAATCATTGAAAACGAAGATACGTATGGTTATATATTAGAACCGGACATACGTACATTGACTAAAGAACCTGAAGCTAATTACTCCAAGGAAATAGTATTTGGAGAGTTCCATAACAAAACGAAAAACTATTTCTCTGGACCCAAAAGCGAATTACCAGAGGAGTCCGGCGGATGGTGTGACTATATGGTTGAATTGGAATTCTTTAAAAGTATGCCGGAAGGAATACGCAAGGATGCTTGGTTCCTGACCAAGGTGACGATGACCGGGCAGGAGCGTAACCCAGAAACGGGACGCTATCCATTACTAAATTGGGATGATCCCGCAACCAATCAGAAGCATCCTTACTGGAAGAAAAATATAGAAAGTTCAGACTGGGTATTTAATTATGATGACGGGTATTATGAAACCAAAGGAATTTCAAGCGCAAGCGGGAAAACCAGAATGATATTTAGATATGCTGATATCTTACTATTGTACGCAGAAGCAGTTGCTTATGGAACTAAGAGTATTGATGATTTAGCATTTGACTGCATGTGGAGAGTACAAGAAAGAGCTGGAGTACCACTTATTTCAAAGGATGTTACTAAAGAATATTTCCAAAAAGCTGTTCTGGATGAGAGACGGTGGGAAACCGCAGGTATGGAACATAGCTGTATGGGGCGTTTCTTTACTATGCAAAGACATGAGATTCTTCATTTGCAAAAGAATTATAGAGATGCAGCCGAGCTTTCTTTAAATCCCAATTTAACATTAAGCGAAGAATTCTATTATTTTCCGATACCAGACAATGAACTCTTGATAGTTCCTGGATTAAAAGATTAATTCTACTTTTCTAAAATGAGGGTTTTAAGAGTTCGCGTTTCTTTTGAAACCCTCTTTCATTTATAAAACATTTAATATGAGATACTTTAGTATAATATTTGTATTATGCTTGACCCTTTCTATGGTTCAAGCTCAGCAAACCTCTTTTGTAAATCCTTTCATTGGTACTTCCGATGATCATGGACAAACCGATCCATCCGCAACCATTCCGTTCGGAATGATTAAACCGGGGCCAGAAACTATACCTCGCGGAAACGGAGGTTATGATTATCAATCACAACAGCTGAAAGGATTCTCACAGACCAGAATGTCTGGAGTAGGCTGTATAGGCGTCGGAGGAAACCTGCTGATAACACCTTTTGTCGGAACAGCATGCAAGACTTTAAAAATGGATAAGGCGTCAGAAACTGCAATTCCCGGATATTATAGCGTAACTTTAGATAATCAACTTAAAGTTGAAATAACCACAGGTAGGACTGCAGCTATCTATCGTTTTACCTATCCTGCTACAGAGACCGCCGGCATAAAAATAAATTTCAAACATTCTTATGGTAAGCATATTGCCGAAGAACATAGCATTATAGGAGACAATGCAGTAAAAGGATTTGTGCGTTTTGCTTGCACTTGTGATTTAGGCAGTTACAAATTTTATTATTATATTGAAAAAGATAAATCTACTTATAAACCAGAAGATAACGATTCAGAATTACTATGGAAGTTTCAAACAGAGCCTAATGAACAAATTATACTGAAAATAGGATTATCCTCTGTCAGTGCAGAAGAAGCTGAGGCGAATCTCAAAAAAGAGTGCTCGAATCAGTCTTTCGAACAGATACGCACCAATGCACGTATTGCCTGGGAAAATCTATTGGGACAAATACAAGTAGAAACTTCTGATGAAGATTTAAAAACATCATTTTATACGCGGCTCTATCATGCCTGCCAGACCCCTTTCACAATCAATGATTATTCCGGTAGTTATAAGGGAAGTGACGGAAAAGTATATAAAAGCCAGCAGTTACCCTATTATCATGGTTGGTCTATTTGGGATACCTACCGAACAAAATATCCTCTGTTATCTATTGTTTGTCCCACGGAATACAAACACATGATCTCCTCACTTGCGGAATTATACAAACAAGGCAAGCCTCGTTCTGCAACAAAGGCAGAACCATTTCTGACAACACGTACTGAACACTCTATTATCACGATTTTAGATGCATTACAAAAAGGAATGTTTGATGGTTCTCTCGACGAGCTACTTCCACTGATGCTAAAAGAGGCAGAAGATATCTCCAATGACTCACCGGACAAAGCATTGGAACGAGGATATGATTTCTGGGGAGTTTCTGAACTCGCAGGGAAAATGGGTAATAAAGAGTTAAAAAAAGAGTTCTCTTTACGCTCAAAAGAATACAGACCAATATGGTTACAAAAATTTAAGGACATTGGTCCAACTTCAGATATAATGCATGGTGACGGTTTGTACGAAGGTACTATATGGCAATATCGTTGGTTCGTACCTCATGACTTCGATTGGGTTATTGCGACTTTGGGCAGCAAGAAAAAGGTTTTGAGTGAATTAGATTATTTCTTTGAGAACAATTTATTCAATATGGGAAACCAACCTGATATACATGTTCCATTTTTATATTATTACCTTGGAGCGCCATGGAAAACGCAAAAGTTAGTCCACCAAATATTACTTGAACCGACCACTAATTATTATGGGACACATGAAAAGTGGGAAAAACCTTATATCGGCAAAATCTTCAATACCACTCCACAAGGGTACTTGAAAGAAATGGATGATGATGCCGGAACCATGTCCTCTTGGTTTGTGCTCTCTTCCATAGGACTATTTCCTGTCTGCCCGGGTATACCCTATTATTGGATAAATGCTCCGGTCTTTGATACGGTTACATTACACCCAACGTCTCAACAAGAATTTAAAATCCATGTAAATCGCCCTGATGCAGAGTGTATCTATATTCAAAAAGCAATTTTAAACGGTAAAGTTTTAAATAGAAGTTGGTTAAGCTATGACGAAATCATGCAAGGCGGAGATTTGACCCTAGAGTTAGGAAAGCTTCCTAATAAACATTGGGGACATAATACTGATTTTATAAAGTCACTATTTAAAAAATAAATTAAATGAAAAGAAAGGAATGTTTTTGGTGGGTATTTGCGATAATTGGAGTATGCCTTCTGAGCATAAGATGTAGTAATGTAAAAGAGGATTATTGCTGTTATGTAAATCCCTTTATTGGTAATGCAGATAATGGCCACACATTTCCAGGAGCTTGCGTACCATTTGGAATGATACAAGTAAGTCCGGAAAGTGGAAATGGTTCGTGGAGATATTGCTCCGGCTTTAATATTGAGGATGACTCTATCATGGGATTTTCCCAAAATCATTTGAACGGTACGGGATGTCCCGACTTAGGAGATATATTGATTCTACCATTTTGTGGTGATATACAAAATGAAAAATATAAAAGTAGATATGAGAAAGAATATCAAAAAGCTCATCCAGGATACTATTCAGTAGTTTTATCTGATTTTGGAGTGGAGGTAGAATTGACTGCGACACAACGCACGGCCATGCATCGTTATACTTTCAGAAAAGCAGAACCGGCACATATTCTGGTAGACCTTCAAAGTGGAATCGTAAGTAAGAATGAGCAGCTGCGAACTCATGTAATAGATGCAGAAATGCAACTGTTAGACCAATATAGTATCGTCGGAAAGAACAAGGTGAAAATGTGGGTGGAAAGAGAGTTCTTCTATGTTATCAAATTCGACAAACCCTATATAGATATTGAAGAACTTCAACCTCAAGAAGGAGAAAAAGCCAAACGCCTTCTTCTTTCATTTGATTTAAAACCAGGAGAAAATGTTCAAGTAAAAGTCGGTCTGTCTACTGTCAGCATAGAAGGTGCACAGGAAGCATTAGAAAAAGAAAATCCAGATTGGAACTTTGAAAAAGTAAAGGCTCAATCTGCCGAAGCCTGGAACAATCTGTTGTCACGGATAGACGTATCAGGCACAGAAGAACAAAAAGTAAACTTCTACACTTCCATTTACCATTTATGTATCCAACCTAATAATATAACTGATGTGGATGGAAGATACAGAGGTCCTAATGACAGCATCCTCTACTCTCCCATAGGAGAATACTATTCTACCCTATCCTTGTGGGATACTTATCGTGCAGCTCATCCATTATATACTCTTTTAGTACCGGAGAAAGTTAACGGATTTGTCAATTCAATGTTATCTCACTGTGATACACAGGGTTATTTACCCATATGGGCTTTATGGGGTAAAGAAAATCATTGTATGATCGGTAACCATGCCATCCCCGTTATTGTAGATGCATATCTGAAAGGATATAAAGGTTTTGATCCTGAGAGAGCTTATGAAGCAATCAGAAAATCATCATTAGAATCTCACCCGAAGTCTGATTGGGAAACCTACAATCAATATGGATACTATCCTTTCGACCTTATTCCTGAAGAATCAGTTTCCAGAACTTTAGAGAGTTGCTATGATGACTATTGTGTGGCACAAATGGCAAAAGAATTAGGAAAGAAAGAAGATTATAATTTCTTCTCCAAAAGAGCCCGTGCATATACATCCCTGTTTGATCCGGTAACCAAACTAATGCGCGGGAAGGACTCACAGGGCAAATGGAGAGAACCTTTTGATCCTTTCAGACTATCACATGCCGGAACTTCCGGAGGGGATTATACTGAAGGAAATGCATGGCAATATGTATGGCATGTGCAACACGATGTAGATTCTTTAATTGAGATGATGGGAGGAAATAAAGCATTTACAGCAAAACTCGATTCACTCTTCTGGCTTGAGAACAATACTGTAAATACAGGTTTTGTATCTGATGTGACCGGACTCATAGGACAATATGCCCATGGGAATGAACCTAGTCATCATGTAGCTTACCTATACAACTATGCAGGGGAATTCTGGAAAACCCAAAAACTTATCCGAGAAATCTTTGATCACTTTTATCTGCCCGTTTCCGACGGTTTGTGCGGAAATGACGATTGTGGGCAGATGTCCGCATGGTATTTGTTCTCAGCTATGGGATTTTATCCTGTAGATCCTATCAGTAAAGAGTATATTATTGGTGCTCCTCAACTGAAGGAGATGATATTACGTCTGGAAGGTGGAAAGAATTTCATCATTCGTGCCGAAGGCTTATCAGAAGAAAATAAATATGTAAAGGCAGTCTTTTTGAATGGAAAAGAATTAAAACGGTTTAGAATCTTTCATCATGAAATCACAGACGGAGGTATTTTAGAATTTATCATGACGGATAATCCGTCAAAATCATTTAATTAATTATGAAAGTATACATATTATCAATCCTTTTCTCCCTGTCTTTTTCGTTAGTGTGGAGTAAAGAGTATAATGCATCTTTTTTTGGCATAAAGTCTGATGGAGTAACATTGAACACCAACTCTATCCAGACTGGTATTAATTATATTCACAAAGAAGGGGGAGGTGTTTTAGTTTTTAATGTCGGCCGTTATTTAACAGGTAGCATTGAACTCAAATCGAACGTAGCGATACAATTAAAGGAAGGAGCAGTGCTGGTAGGTTCCCTAAACCCTTATGACTATAATATGGAAGGTCCTTGCTATAGTATGATTCGAGCTATAAACCAAAAAAATATAGCCATTTATGGAAAAGGAATAATTGATGCACAAGGGCGTCAAGTATCATACAACATAATCGACCAAGTACATAAAGGTTTTATCAAAGACCCTTTGGAAAACGACAGACCGCGTAGACCGCGAGGAATTCATTTTAAGCAATGCCGAGGCATAACTATAGAAGGGATTACTATAAAAAACACCTGTGATTGGACACAGGAATATGAAGAATGCGATTCGCTATGGGTCAGGGGTATTACAGTCGACAATAAAGCATATTGGAATAATGATGGTATTGATATCGTCGATTGCCAGAATGTTTTGATAGAGAATTCTTTCTTTGACTCTTCGGATGATGCAGTTTGCCTGAAATCCCATAAAACTGAAACTGCATGCCGGAATGTAGTAATTCGTAATTGTACTATGCGTTCGAGTGCCAACGGGATAAAATTAGGTACTATGACAGTTGGAGGATATGAAAATATCCGGATCATAAACAATAAGATTTATGATACTTATCGTTCGGCATTAACAATAGCTACTCCCGATGGAGGATACGCCCGAAACATAGTAGTGGATAGTCTGCAAGCCTATAATACAGGAAATGCTATATTTCTTCGAATAGGCAACCGTACGCATTCGAATAAAATCGGAACAATGGACTCTATCCTTATTTCTAATTTGTATGTAGAAATTCCCGAAGGAAAACCGGATGCAGGCTATGAATATGAAGGCCCCATAGAACATATGCCTAGAAATATATCTCCGGCAAGTATCATTGGGCTAAAAGGGCATCCCATAACACACGTGACACTGAAAAATGTGGTAATCAATCATCCGGGTGCAGGAAAACCGGAAATAGCAAAAGTTGGTGTGACTCCGGAAGAATTAGATAGAGTTCCTGAATTGGCTGATTCATATCCTGAATTTTCATGTTTCAAGGAACTTCCAGCGTGGGGCCTCTATCTTCGACATGTTGAGCGGATTATTTTAGAGAATGTTACATTTATTGCCCGAAAAAAAGATTATAGACCAGCTATAGTACTGGACGATGCACATCATGTCAGCATGAGTAAAATGAAAATCCAGGAACCGGGGAAAAAGAAGCAACAGATACATATATATCAATCTACTAATATCACTAAATAGAAATTACAATGAAACAATTACTAACAACTTTACTATTATTTTGGAGTATCAATATTTTTGCACAGCAAACATATGATATTGTTATAGTGGGAGGAACACCCGGCGGATTGACCACAGCACTCGCAGCTGCTAAACTTGGGAAAACTTCTGTTATTTTAGAACGAACACAGCATATAGGAGGTCTGCCCTCCAATGGACTGGGAGCAACGGATATTGTAACCCGGGCAGCAACAACAGGATTATTCAGAGAGTTCACCTGCCGCATCAAAGACTATTACAAAAAAAAATATGGTGTAACTTCTATACAATATCAGAGATGTGATGATGGTTTCCGTTTCGAACCTTCAGTGGCAGAACAAGTATTCACAGACTGGTTAGGAGAATATAAAGATCTAATCACAGTTTTGACAATGCGGCAATTCGATTCCAGTCCTCATAATATAAAAAAAGTAGATGATAAAATTGTGAAAATCAACGTTCTGAATCGTGATAATAATACTCAAGAAGAGTATCAAGGCAAGATTTTCATTGATGCCACTTACGAGGGAGATCTGGCAGCAGCAGCCGGTGTCCCCTTTAGAGTAGGGCGCGAAGGTAAAAATGAGTTTGGAGAACCCGGAGCAGGAAGTGTTTACAAATACTGGCATGGCCCGGAAATGGATGCTTCCACTTTTATTGGAGATAATGCTGTCCAGGCATACAATTACCGATTGTGCCTGACCAAAAATCCGAATAATAAAGTACCTATAACAAAGCCCAAAAATTATGACCGTAATGAATATGCATCTATTATCGATGATGTCTGGACGGGACGTCATACCCAAGCAGAAATGGTGAATGTTACTTTGGAAATGTTAGAAGCTAATAAGAAACATATAGCTAAGGGCAATCCGACTATGATTCCTGGTGACAAATGGGGGCTTGGTAAAGTAGTAAACCTGGTTGAAATTCCAAATGAAAAAACAGATGCTAACAACCAGCATGCTGCTTTTGTCTCATCAGATCTGCCTGAAGAGAACTGGGCATGGCCTACAGCCGGTTGGGCATGGCGTGACAAGTTTGCTACAAGACTGAGAGAATATACAGAAGGACTGCTTTGGTTTGCCCAAAACGATAAAGAATTACCGGTTCATTTTCGGAAAGCAGCTCGCGAATGGGGGTATGCAAAAGATGAATATACTGATAATGGGCATTTTCCCAGACAAGTATATGTACGTGAAGGACGTCGGTTCGAAGGACTTCATTTTTTCATAGCAAGTGATGCGATGCCTGTAAAAGGCAGTGGAAGGCCTCCTGTGTATTCATCAAGCATCACAGCCAGCCATTATGGATTTGATTCACATGCCACCCATAAACGGGAACCCGGTATGGTGCACCTGAATGGATTTCTGGGTTATCCAACATCACCTTACACTGTACCCTATGGAGTGATTGTTCCTAAGGAGATAGATAATTTATTATTTCCAGTTCCCATTTCCGGCTCTCATATCGGTTTCTCTACACTTAGAATGGAACCATGCTGGATGGCTATGGGACAAGCTGCCGGTGTAGCATCTTCAGTTGCAATAGAAGAAAAGGTAAAAGTCAGGAATATCAATATAGCTATGATGCAAGATGTCTTGCTTAAACAAGGCACTACTCTGATTTATTATAAAGATGTTTCATTAGATGACGAAGATTTCTTAATGGTACAATACATGGGACTTCGGGGCTTTTTGCCCGAATGGGAAGCAAAATTAGATGAAGCGATAGAGGAACAGACTTTAAGTAACTGGAAGCGTTTGTCTAAATTGAATATAAAAATTCAACCGGGAATTTCTACCCGAAGGGAAATTTTGAATGAGTTATATGCAAAGATGAAAAAATAATATCTTGATACAATGCTGAAAAGAAAATTACTATATACTTTGTTGACTCTATTCCTCTATTGGACTGGTGTCCAAGGAAAAGATTACTCTATAATGGATTTTGGGGCAAAACCTGATGGGGTAACTTTAAACACGCATACCATCCAATATGCAATTGATTATGTTCATACAGCAGGAGGGGGAAAACTCATTTTTGATGCCGGAAACTATTTGACCGGCACCATATATTTAAAATCCAATGTTACTTTACACTTAGCGCAAGGGGCTGTCTTATTAGGTTCGTATAATGCCTTAGACTATAAGAAAGATGAGTATATACAACGAACAGCTTTACTTTTTGCCGTACGGCAAGATAATATCGGAATAACAGGTGAAGGTACAATTAACGGTAGGGGATTCATAGTAGCCAACAATCTGATATCATACATTCAGAGAGGATTGATAGATGACCCATTGCATATGGATAGGCCTGATGAAATAAACCGTCCCCACAATATTTATTTTAGAGAATGTCGAAATGTAAGAGTTGAAGGAGTACGGATGCACGATCCGGCAAGTTGGAATCAAGCCTACGACCAGTGTCGGCAAGTCATTATAGATAATATAAATGTTGATTGTAAATCTTACTGGAATAATGACGGTATAGATATCGTAGATTGTGATAGTGTCAGAATCAGCAATTCTTTTTTCGATGCTGCCGATGATGGAATCTGTTTCAAATCGCATGAGCCATCGCAAATCTGCCAAAATGTAGTAGTTGATAATTGCATCATACGTTCAAGTGCCAGTGGCTTAAAATTCGGAACAGCATCAAAAGGTGGTTTTCGTGATTTTATCATCAAGAATCTCACGATTTATAACACTTACCGTTCCGCCGTGACATTCGCCACTGTGGATGGAGGCATTATCGAAAATATACTTGTTGATAGTGTACGTGCCGTGAATGTAGGAAATGCATTCTATCTACGAATAGGAGACCGCTGGAATTCCGGACGAAGACCGCTTATGAAGAATGTTACCCTTTCCAACTTCAACGTGAAGCTGGCAAGCTCTAAGCCTGATGCAGGTTATTCATACGAAGGCCCGGTAGAACATCTACCTCGCAACATCTCTCCTGCAAGTATTATCGGTTTACCTGAAGATAGAATTCAAGGAATTATTCTCAAGAATATAGATATAGAATCTCCAGGAGGAGGTAATCCTTTCTATGCCAAATGCGGAGTGACCGCGAAAGAACTGGAAGGAATACCTGAGATGAGAACAACCTATCCGGAGTTTTCACAATTTAAGGAGCTTCCTGCGTGGGGAATCTTCATACGTCATGCAGATGACATCCGGTTGGATAATGTGAAATTAAAAGTTCACACCTTTGATTACAGACCTGCTATTGTAACATCGGACGTAAAAGGAGTTATTTTAGAAAAAGTAGATGTACAATCAACCCTTAATGATAAAAAAGAACAGCTTTTTATGTATAAAACATTTAATGTCATCCAATAGATATGCTGAAAAAAATATTAGCCCTGGTTATTATATGTTGGACTGTAACACTTGTCCACTCTCAGGAAGTATTATCTGAATGGGAGAATCCTGAAATAAATAGTGTAAATGCAGAACCAACTCATGCCTCTTATATACCTTATCGATCTGTTGCAGAGGTAGAACGAGGAGAGTCTTCCATGGTACATTCTCTGAATGGAAAATGGAAATTTAAGTATATTTCCGGTATAGAAGCCTCCCCTACTGCTTTTTATAGTGTAGATTACGATGATAGTTCATGGAATTATATTAATGTTCCTGGTAATTGGCAACTACAAGGAGAATATGATCCGCCTATTTTTACAAATGTGAAATACCCCTTTGAACCTAATCCTCCCTATGTTCCCAAAGATTCCAATCCAATAGGACTATACCGTCGAAACTTTGTTGTTCCGACTGACTGGAAAGATGAAGAAATCTTTTTGCACTTTGCCGGAGTACAATCCGCCATGTATGTTTGGTTGAATGGGGAAAAAGTGGGATACCATGAAGATGGAATGTTACCGGCAGAGTTTAATATCAGCAAATATTTGCAGAAAGGTGAGAATCAGTTGACTGTCCAAGTCCTAAATTGGTCTGACGGCAGTTACTTAGAGGATTTGGACTATTGGAGATTAAGTGGTATATACCGTGATGTCTTTTTATTTGCACTTCCTAAAGTCCATATCAGAGATTTCTCCATTTTCTCTAACTTGGATACGGAGTATAAGGATGCAGAATTAAATGCAATCGTTTCTATAAAGAACGAGACAAGCGAATTTGTCAAAGATGGTTGTTTGCGTATTTCTTTAAAAGAAACATCCGGCAAATTAATATGGACAAGAAAGTTTTTGTTCAGTGTAGCTTCGGGTGAAGAGCAAGAAATCTCATTCTCAGAGAAAGTTTCTTCTCCTTTAAAGTGGACGGCAGAAACACCTGAATTATATCGCTTGGATATAGAATTATCCCCAAAGCATGGCAGCGTACAACAAGTTATTCACCAAAAGGTAGGATTTAGAAAGGTAGAAATAAAAGATGGACATCTGTTGCTTAATGGACAACCTGTAAAAATAAAAGGAGTTAACAGACATGAATTCGATCCTTATACCGGGCGATATATTACCCGTGAAACGATGGAACGTGACATCAAATTGATGAAATTATTTAATATCAATGCGGTGAGAACTTCCCATTACCCCAATCACCCGGATTGGTATGACTTGTGTGACGAGTATGGACTATATGTAATGGATGAAGCTAATGTAGAGAGTCATGGTTTGTGGGCAAAAGGATTCTATGTAGGAGAAAGAGATGAGTGGGAAAGTGCTATTGTCGAAAGGAATGTGAACATGGTAAAAAGAGATAAGAATCATCCTTCTATCATCTTCTGGTCTATGGGGAATGAATCTGGTTGGGGAAAGAACTTTGACAAGGCTTATGAAGAAATAAAGAGATGTGACCCAGAGAAACGTCCGGTTCATTATGAGGCAAAAAATCCTGCTTATGCAAAAGTACTTTCAAGGTATGATTTCATTTCAAATATGTATAATCCTCTTAATGAAATTATCAAGCAGTATAATCAAGATCAGTCACGCCCTATGTTGATATGTGAATATGCTCACTCTATGGGAAATGGTTTAGGCAATTTCAGAAAGTTCTGGAATTTATTCTATAAATACCCCCGTATGCATGGAGGGTTTACTTGGGATTGGGTAGACCAGGGACTACGTTTGAAAGATAAAAATGGCAAAGAATATTGGGAAGTAATAAATTATAGTGACGGTGCAAATTCAAATGATGGTTTAGTAAATCCTGATCGGGAAGTTCAACCGGAGTTATATGAATTGAAGAAAGTTTTTCAAAATTTCAATGTAGAAAATATAGATATAAATGAAGGACTTGTTTCTATATCAAATGCGAACTATTTCACTGATACAAAAGGAATTATTTTATGTTGGACATTATTAGAGAATGGTCTTCCTATAGATCATGATACGATTACCGCCTTGAATATAGCTCCCCAAAGCAAGCAATTGATAGAATTGGACTTACCCAGGCAAAGCTTAAAAGCTGGAAATGAATACCATGTAAACTTTAGTTTTTATAATACTGAACAACGGAATTATTCTGACGGTAGTATTGAGATCGCTTCAGAGCAATTAGCTCTAGATATACTTCCCGAACCGTTCATAGAGAAAGAAGTTCAAACAACCTCTCCTCTTCGGGTAGAAAGAAAAAATGGACTAACAGTTATAGGGAAAAGTTTTCATATACAATTTGACAGACTCACCGGAGCGATATCACAGTTCAGTTATAAAGGAAACAATTTGCTGGAATCTCCTCTATTACCATGTTTCTGGCGGGTTCCGACCGATAACGATGAAGGACGTAATAATTCTTATGCAAGTTCATGGCGCAAAGTAGGATTGGATGATTATAAAATAAAAACCAAGCAATTGGATTTCGTGATTTTACCTACCGGAGATGTGCAAGTTTATGTTAATAACCTATTAGAATTCAAAGAAGGTAATATCCTGCAAAAAGCAAATTATACAATCTCACATGAAGGTGAAGTTCTCATTGATGCCATCTTTTATATAAATATAGATGTGCTGTCATTGCCAAGAGTCGGAATGAAGTGTGCATTACCTGTTGAGTGGAAAAATCTCACTTGGTTTGGAAGAGGCCCTCACGAAAGCTATGATGATAGAAAAGAATCAGCTTATGTTGGTATTTATAATGGAATTGTCAGTGAACAGTCTTTTCCACATATTATGCCTCAAGAAAATGGAAATAAAACGGATAACCGCTGGTTGGAGATATATGATGATTTCGGAAGCGGAATACGTATAACAGGAAAACCATTTTTCAATTTTAATATTCAAAATTACTCCGATAAAGATTTGAACCGCAGTAAAAAAGCGCATACATTAATTCGTGGTGAAAAGAATTGGTTACATATTGATTATAAGCAGATGGGGCTTGGAGGAGATGACAGTTGGTCACCTAGAGTTCATAAAGAGTTCTTATTAAAGAACAAAGTATATCACTATACATATGCCATAGAACCTCTTTGATTATGGGACTCACATTATGACTAGTCCAATAAACCCTTTAATGGGGTTATTTAGGACTAGTCATATTTCAAGTATATTCATAATATCCCACAACGTTGTAATCATAAGTACTTCTTAACCCAGTACATACGACACAACACACCAATTACAATATAATTCAAAATCAGACGTAATTCTTCAACAACTTCTCCTGATATTTTGAATGTGTGCGATTTATTCTAGTCCCAAATTGGGGATCGAATCTGGAAGTCATCATACAACTACCATTCAATACTGTTTTCTCCTGGTACGAGAGAACGACCAACTCCGATAAACAAATTTATTACTGTCACCTATTGGGGCAATTTTTTCCCATACTATTTCATAATGAATCAGTTTCCTATCAACTCTTATTTTAAAGGTAAACTAATCTCCAATTTGGAGTCCTTGCCCGTATAGCAATTTCCAACTATTATTTTTCCTTCTTTCGGCAACTGCAAACGTATAGTTTTGTTGGCAGGCAAATTATATTGGAAATTATTTATCAAAAGGATATAATTCAAATCGGAAGTATTACATAGTTCCGTATAGCCACTATTGTTTTCTATCATCCTGAGATGTACAGATGCTAAGAAAAGTCTTCTAAGAATATCCTCTTTCCCCGCTAACACGCCATTGAATAATATAGCTGTACGTCTAGCAAACAAAGCTTCCTTTACTCCTTCTTCAGATCGTTCAGAAGAAAAAACCAATGTTATGGGACGTGCTAATTTTTCTCCACCATAAGTTTCAGTAACTAAATTATGAATATCAGAATTACCCATATAAGCCAAATTATATTTATTAGCATAATCAAATGCAATGGGATAATACTCTAGAAAATTGAAGCATTCAACTCCATCTATAACTTTATCTTTCAAAAGTTGTTCATGAATTGAATATAAAGTACTCTTATCATCGGGCCATCCCGGATGATTCCACATAATGAATGCCCCTTGCTTTTTAGCTTCACGCAAAGCATCCACAGGATCTTCTTGATCAAGTTTATTAGCATCATTTATGAATAAAGCATTAAGATGTCCTATGGGTTTTTCTCGTGTAACCTCTGCACCTTTGATAACAATGAACCCCAAATAATCAGCATGAGCCTTAGCTATTTTATAACTTTCATTCAAATCACCTATAACCATATCTTTAAAAGGACGATATTCAATATGGTCTGTAATAGCTATAGCATCCAACCCTTGTTGCCACGCCTCATTGACTCGCATGTCCGGCCATACTCTCCCATCAGAAAAAACCGTATGAATGTGAAAGTCACATTTCAACACTTCATATCCATCGAAGCCTGGAATATTAATATTTTCACGAATATTTTCTTTCCCCATTTCAGGTAACTTATAAACATCAGCATTTCTTAATTGTCCGAAAACTAATATTGGAAACACTAGCAGTAAACTAAAACAAAACTTTTTCATACTCTATCTTAATTTATTATTAAACATTCTTTCTAAAAAATCGTGTAGTCCCACGAATATATTTCATAATCCGGGCGAGGATTATCGATTATCATTTTTACCTTATATTTTCCATATGGCAAGTCATACTTCCAAAAAAAATCATGCTTACGAAGCTTATAGGAAGTAGGAAGAACACAGCGCTCTACTTCTTTATCATTTATACAAAATGTTACATTAAAGACATAGTCATTTAAATCTTTGTTTTTTTTCGTAGCTTCACCACGCCAAGCAAACCCAGTACCTTCAAATTCAAAAGAAACTTCTTTATCAACAAGCCTCCAGAATGATTCTTTCTTTTTAGGAATCAGATTGGGGTAACTTTGTTCAAAGCGTACTTCCTTAAGATTTTGGAGTAAGATTTCAACACTATCTTCCTTTATAATTCCACCATTACGTTCAATCATCAACAAAGCATGTTTAAAACTAATTTCATAAGTCTTTTCTAAAGACATATTCGTATATTTAAAGTTTAATTGTTCCGCCTGAGAAAGGCTACTCTTCCAATATGTAGGAATTTTATCATATCCTATCATTGTTGCCAATACTCCGCCGGCCGTCGATGGATTACAATCTGAATCTTGCCCTGCCCGGGTACTTATTTCAAGCGTTCGAGTGAAATCTCCATTACCATATAATAAGCCCATAACCACATAAGCAGCATTTAATTTTGCATCAATATTGAAAGGTACAAATACACCTTCCGGACAAGCCTTATCTTCCGACCACTTCTTTTGTATCTCAAACCAAGTCTGATGCCAATCTTCCGGATATTCTTTATGCCATCTTATAACATCAGCTATACACTGGTAAAAAGTACTTTGCTGAGGTATAGTTTTCAAAGCTTCCGTTACAATCTCATAAATATTATCATAAACAAAAGCCAAACTATACATTGCCCCTACATATACACCACCATACCAACCATCACCATAACACATTATATGTCCTATTTTGTCACTAATATCAGAAGCTACATTAGGCATTGCAGGAGACATTAACCCCGCAAAATCCGCTTCGATTTGATAGTCAATATCATCGGCATGGGGATTATTCTTCCAATATCCAGATTTAGGAGGAAGTACTCCATTTAGTATATTATAACGAGCCGCTTGGTTAGCATGCCATAACATATAGTCAGCATTAGCGAAAGCATAAGCAAATGAGTCAACTGGTGCATCAAAACCTAGACGCTCAAATACTTCCACAAATGTAAGATCCATATAAAGATCATCATATAAGTCAGGCCATGAAAGCATTGTATTCTTTATTTGATTATCATTCCAAGGCAACGGCTGATAATCTTGAATAAAAGTGCCATTGAATTTGAATTCAGTTACTCCTCCAAAAGTTACTCCAATTGTTTGACCTGCCCAGCCACCCTTAATCTTATTCTCTAAATCAGCCTTACTTAAATGCAAATATTTCCTTTCTACATCAGAAGAAGTAGAATTACACGAACAAAATATTACGAGCAACAAAATAAATTCCAAATATAATCGTATCATCTTCATTATTAGTCTTTCTCTTTTTCAAAAATAAGATAATCAATTTTCACTGTAGTATTATCCATCTTCTTTTTTCGTACGGTCAGAGTTTTAACCTGTTCGGATATTTCAATTTCTCCAGCAAAAGAAGTCGACTGAAGGTCCTTATTGCTTACAATCCATTCTGAAACCTGATTTGTCCGTTGCCATATAGAGAAGGGCTTATTTTCTTCTAAACCTGTATGAACAACATATACTTTATATTTACCATTATCCATTCCTGTAAGATCGAATTGTACCATAGGTACAGCCTCAAAATCAATATTGGTAGTCCAATGTTCTTCTCGTTTTGATGAAATAATCATTGAACTTCCATCAAATGAAGCCTGAGTGAACCAATAAAGCCGCATAGTCATATCTTGAGCCAAAAGAATATCTCTACGTTGCACTTCGTCAGTAACATCAAATAGATGCTTGTTCTCAAACTGTGGGCTATCTGAATAGAACAACCCAACAGAAGTATAATCCACATTCAATTTATTACCCTCAGGACCATGTTCGATAGTTAACACATAGGATGAATCGAAATTAACCTTATCTGATAAATAAAAACGATATCCACCCGTACGTGCCGTTTTCAAATCATATAATAAAGCCCCATGTATAGGCAAACTTACTCCTCTGTCCCAACGATCCATCACAGCGTACCAGCCACCATTAAAATAATCCTCAGAGCCTGTTCCATGTATGCGCATTTCTCCATCAATCAGAGAACAATCATCACTTTCCCAGTATTCAGTCATTCCTTCATTCAACCCTTGAGCAATAAGAATTGTACCTATGTAATGACCTTTTCCAAGCACATTGGCAATTGTAAAGGGAGAACCTACCGGAGGCAAATATTCCCTACGCGCCTGAGCATACAGTTTCCCTTCCCTTTTCCTATCACGCTTTTCTTCTATAAAATAAACTCTCCCTGAAATCGTAATTTCCCCTCCGGTACCATTATCTTTATATTCTACAGACAACTTCGCCTTGTTATCAAATGGCATCGGTAAATAAGAATAACACATAGATAAAGTTGATCCAAGTAAAATAGAACTCATGGATGGCTTTCCTGACACATATCCAAAAAAGCTATTGAAAGGTACATCTATTGCAGCCCTTACTTCATCATCCCAATTGGCTTTCAATAGCAGTTTTTCACTTTTTCTTTGCAAATCATATCCACCATCTAATTCTATTCCTACTATCCTACCACCATTTTGAAGTTCAAAGATTTCCCCATCCTCTCCTTCTTTAATCGTTACATTTATTTGCTGTATGCTTACTTTATCACCATATACAGAAAGAGGGAGACAATTCCAAATTTTATCTATTTCAGGTAATAGCAACGTATTATCAAAATAGCTCCATGAAAAGCTTTTGACCTTTTCTTTACCAGACAATTCTCTGTATTGTATTTGGTGAAACTTCAAATCATTCCCTTTATATACAATTTTAATTGATTTTGCATAGGGTATAGGCATATAACAATAATATCCTCCTATTTCATTTCCACATAATGGGGCAATAAAAGGATAAACATTTCCGGAAAAAAGATCTATAAAAGGAATATTTATCCTCGGTTGTTGTTCTCCATCAAAATAAAACTGAATAGTATCTTTAGTAGGAGTAGGAGTCCATATCCGGTTAATAACCCCTGCCCCTTTGATATCAGCCACCACTAAATCATTCCCTTCTTTACGAATGTAAGAGTACCTGCCAGAAAACCCATCATCATTGCCACCAGTACGATCATAACTGGATAATTGATATATGTTGCCTGTACGATATTCAGGCAATCGAGAAATATCTGAGAGATTCTGCAATTCCCATTTATAAAAATCAATTTGAGAAAAAACTTGGATACCAAATAACAACAAGATAGCAAGTAATTTGATTCTTTTCATAATATATTTAATTAATGATATATGTTTTTAGTTGAAGGATACATCTTCAAAAGAAAACTGATGCTCTTTATCCAATTTATACTCACGTAAATAAGGAGAATATGTTTTCACATCTATCTGTTTTTCCTTTACATTAATATCTATAATACGTAAAAAACCATTTTTCCCCCTAATAGCTCCTTCCACACCATCTTGATAATTAGCTAACATTTGATATACCTTATTACCATGTATTCCAGTGCTAACTAAGGTACCAGTTCCATCATTTAAAACATGACCACTAAATACGAATAAAATATTAGGATACTTTTTTATTAGCTTATCCCATATCTGCTCTCCATTGTTCACTGTATTTTCTCCCGTATCTTTCCCAATTCCATATTCTTGGGGTAGCCAATAATCATTAGTTCCCATACGAGTATCATCTGAATACATATAAGCATGGGTATTTATAATTACTTTATAAGTAGGGTGAGAGTCTATAATCTTTCCCGCCCAATCTAAAACCATGTTACGAGGACCAAATTCCAAACAAAGAACTAACCATTCTAATCCACCTGCTTTAAATGAATACCATACATTATCCATTTTCCCTTCCTCGAATGCTCCACCAAAATGCCTCATCTGGCTATGTTTTATATACGGAAAGTATTCATTAAACAATTTAGAATCTCTTTTATCAGAATTGTTTCCTAAATCATGATTGCCCATTACAAAGGCATATGGTACTTGATTGTCCAATATGTTCATTCCAGATGCTGCAACTTTCCACTGTTCATCAATATTATTTTCAGTCATATCTCCTTGTTGCAAGACAAATGTAATACTATCTGCATGCTCTTTAATCCATCTAGTTTGGCATTCTAAGATCTCAGGATAAAGTCGCGTATAAGTCTGTATATCCGGCATTAAAACAAATCTTATGTTTTTTTGCCCAGTACAACCGGTCACTATAATTATAGTGACCAGCAGAATTATTGAGTTTGTCAGATATTTCATATCTTTTAATAGTCCTTTGTTATGTATTAGGCTTTTCATTCACCTCATTTCCCCACAATTTTGATCCATTTCCTGAATTCTTTCTCCATTCATGTCTCCAACGGTGCATATCCTGATCCCGAATAAATTCCTTAGGAGTTCTGTCAGCTTTAGGTGGGGCAGGAGGAAGAATACCAGCTTCAGACTGATACCAATAAGCAACACTACTTATATCCAAGGTTAGATTGTTATTATGCCCATGCTCAATAGTTCCCTTCAGTGATTTTTCAAAATATATGGGATCGGAGATAAAGAAACGATATACATGGGTTCTTCCCAACCAACCATTATCATTATTTACTCTTGCATAACCGTAATAAGGATGAGCAAAGATAGTTTTAGGGCACCATGAAGTATTAAAAAAGTCTTCTGTCCCTGTTCCTAATAATGATGCTTTTTCTTCACCATCTATAAATATCATGTCATCACCTTCACCATACCACATGGGTGAAGGAGAATGAACATAATAGTTAATTCCAACAAACTGTCCTTCACCTTTAATATCTGCAAACAAATAGTTACCAGCACCATCTACATTATTAGTTTGTGGTCCCACCAACCCCCATTCAGTTTCACCTTCTGGTAATGCATCTGTTAATTCATGGTTATACCATGCATGAAAACGCCCTAAATCATTCGGCAGTTTTTTCATTTCCACATAATCTATATAAAAATAAAGGCGAGAAATTGTTTCATCACTTTGATTCTCTATTTCCAAACGAGCACCATTGGCAAAAGGCATCTGGAAATAAGAAACAAGCCCCGTTCCTCCTTGAGGACCTACAGCCAATGGAAGAGAAGCAAACTCATAATATTCATCCCAACCATTACCGAAAAAGGCTGCTAGAGGCGCTTCTACAGAAGGATATGATTTACCATCCCAATAAATTCTAAATATAAGATTATTTCTCATGATATTCATTGGAGAAATAGTAAACCAAATATGATTAATAATGCCTGTACCTGAAATTGCCACACTCCATTTCTCACCAGGCTTTATTGAATCTATCCAATCACCATTATTACCATTTTTATCAGTGCTACTTATCCTACGATTACGAAACCCTTTTTTAATTGCAGCTAGATTCCCAAGTTCTCCTCCAACTTTTTGAGCCTGACAATCAATATTCGTCAACAATAGTCCAATAAAAACCGATATGACTAAAAATAGTTTTTTCATAATATATATGTTAAGGATTTAAACTGTTTGTTTCATTATCTAACCCATCTTTCCAAATAAACGGAGCTATTTTTAACCCGTATGTTCCATCGAACCATCCGGCGCTACTGATATAATAGTTCCCTTCTTTATCTTTGATTAATTCAGATGCCCGACAATCATTTATTTCCGCTATCAAGTTAGCCTGTTCAAACTGTAGCGGATCATTACTAATATATACATCCGTATGCCCTCCATCACATAAAAACATATAATATTTATCACCACGTCTCACAACGAAAGGAGACTCGGTAGGTCCTCCGAAAGTTCCTTTTCGGGAATGGACAAAAACTATTTTCCTATCTGACCAATGAAGTAAATCTTTACTAACATAAGCTGCAATGACATGATTTCCCCCCATTGGTGTAGAGTTTGCAGTATAGTACATTATCCATTGGTTACCATCCCTAATAATCATCGGATCACGTGCATCAAATCCATCCACAAACAACGGATTTTGCTTATATCTTTCCCAGTTCTTCAAATTTTTGGATATATAAAGATTCATTTGGTATGAATCATGAACATGTGCACCACCTTGCGATCCAGCACACACATACATGTAATATTTCCCCTTATGATGTACACAATAAGGAGCCCAAAGAACCGATTCCTTATATTTCTTAAAATCAGCAGTCAGTGCATGAGGATGAATCTCCCACGGAGTTTGAAATAGGCTATCTGCCGAAATATGAAGTAGATTGAGCCCAGGATCTTTTATATAATCCATTTTTCGGGCATGTGTTATACCGATCACATGCCATTTTTTCTTTTTTTTATCGTAAATGAAAGTATGGTCATTGATACACCATGGATCATCAGTCACCCCCCATGCAGGATTGTGTACTTCTTTGAAGTTTCCAACTTCAAAATACTTGTTGGAAGTTTGTAAAGTCTGTGCACACAACATGGTGGTAGCAGAGAATAAAAACACAGCTAATAGTTTCTTTTTCATAACTTTATTGTTTTACTTATTATCATTCAATAGAATAAATGGTTGCCCTAGGAAGGATTTAAACTCTTCCTCTCCGGCATCACCTTGTGTGGGTACACAATATACACCTCCACCATTTCCCCAAAATACAGCATAAGAAAGATATTCGTACATATCAGAAATGGTTTCTAATAAATATTCCATTCGTTTAATGTCTACTTTTTGCGGATTATCCTTTTTAATAAAATATCCCACTTCAGTCAATGCACAAGGTTTCTTCTTCTCATTTGCCAAGGCTCCGACAATACGAATCCTCTTCCGAGCCTCATTCGTCCTTTTTTTATCATATTTGAAGTCTTCATAATCATCAAAACCTAATATATCAACATAATCATCGCCAGGATAACGCAATAGATAGTCCTCACGAGAATCAAATTTTATATCAGGAGAAAAAGCATAAAGCATATTATGGACATTCAGAATATCTCTCAGATAGTGTACTGTAAATCTCCACAAATCCTTGAATTCTTCCGGTTCATTGTAGGCTGCTCCCCACCAAAACCATTCCCCGTCAAATTCATGAAAAGGACGAAATATAAAAGGAATTAATTTACCGTCATCATCACGAAGAGATGATGAAAATTCTGCTACTTTCCGCAAATCCTTTTTATAACGTTCATGATTTTGACCGCCCGGAAGTATTGACTTAAATGACATCATTTTAAGTTCCTCAATCGGCAATTCTTTTGTATAAAATGTTTTTTGTGTATATGGATCATTATAATGCCAGCACATAGTTATAAAGAGACCTTCACGATTTGCAGCAATAATCCTTTCGCGTATTTCATGTTCTCTTATTCTAAACCAAGAGCCTTCTGTATTGTTTACATTGGTTATAAACATAAAATCATAACTTGCAATAGCTGGTAACCTACCAGATAATTTATGAATATGTCCTGTTATCTTTTCTCCTTCCTCCATCCACACACCATCGTGTTGGCCAAGCATTGTTCCTTTGCCCTGTATTTGGTGTATATTATATAACAGAGCAGCCGTTTCATCAGTCATTTGTGTATCAACGGCCTTTTTCTTTACATTTTTAATAGTCCCTCCTGCAAACATAGAAACGCCTACAAAAAACACTACTATAAAAGAAAATAGTCTTTTTAAGATTATATCCATACTTGTGCTATTTTACGATTAACGAATTTGACATTTTATAAAACCAAAATATAAATATCATTGAAATATCTCCGCTCCATATCTATCTAAAATGCGATTAAAAGCTTCGGAAGCTGCACCATTTCCCCAATCATAAATAGTAAACTCTCCCATACCTTCTCCAGTAAGTGAAGTGCGTCCTCCGTGCCCATAGTTTTCCATTGTAAAGCCATAATCCTTTTCATTAAAAAATGGCCACACTTTTTCCCATTGTTGCTTTGCTTTTAGATTTTGAGGGCAATACATCATTTCAAAGGATGTTTTCAAAGCACATATTCCTCTCTCTTTATATTCAGGAATATCCAATAGCTTTCCATATTGTAAGATAACTTCAGCAAATAAGCTTCCTCTTGAATCATTCCATTCACCATCAGTATTCATGACTCCAAACCCTCCTAGACCATTTACATATATATACGACGGTTGCCAAGATGCCTGTGTCATTAACATTTCATCTAATACCCTTTGCCCTAGTTTCAAGTAATCAAAACAACCAGTTATACGATAACACTCCAACAAGGCTTCCGCTGTCCAAAACATGGAAAAATTACATTGCTTATACATATTATTTCTCGTTACTTTTTTGCCAACCCATTGAGGAGTACCTATTCTACAACAGGACCAATAAGTCTCAAAATCTTCCCAACGTCCTTCTGTAATAGCTTCTTTAACAGCTTCTATACCTTTTAGAGCTGCAATTTTATATTTTTCTTTCCCTGTCATCTCATACAGTTTGAGTAAGAATGTAACCGATAGAGACGTTTCCGGAGAATCATTCAAATACTCCATAGGTTGCAATTTTTCCAGATCCAACCAGCCTGGAAAATATCCATTCTCATATTGTACCCCCAACAATGCACGTGCATAAGTCTCAGCATAAGCCAACAGGCGTTCATCCTTCTCCAATTCTTCATACCAACGAAGCATCAGCAGTGCAGTCCAACTCATATCCAAAATGTGGAAAGGTGATTGTCTGGCATCCCACGTAAACGGATTCCGATTGGAATTACCCCAAAAATAATGGTCCCAGCCCTTGGAACGATTGCATTTTTTTCCATCCATCTCTACCTCACACATATCGGTACCGATAAGACCGTAGAAAAATCCATCTTTCATCGGAAATGACAATGCCAATTCTTTAGTCAGATTCGCTTTTTCCAACAGCGTTCTGTCAGCAGTCCGTCTAGCATATCTGAACAATCCACTTGCCGAACGCAAAGAACTAAACCAAGCCTGATTCCAAATGGACCTAAACTCCCGTTCATTCACTTCACCCGGATAATTGGGGCTCTGGGTCGTATTTACAATAAATACAGGTGCACCCACTTTCTTCCCATTCAGTGTAAATTCCTGCCAAACACTTTTTTCCCAAGTATTAAACGCCCAGTTATAGGTATATTTTACATAAGGCTCAAAATCTTCAGAAGACAATTTCACCAATCGATCGTGTCCCCATTTGTTCCACATAAACTGCAGTGGTAGACGAAATGGATTTGCCAACTCTTGCTTTTCCGTATATTTGATTATATAAAATCCATATTCCACAATACCACCCTCATAAACTGCTCCAGGCTGACGTTCATATAATACATGGTCAGATACCTTGCTTGCAGACATACCCAACGAAAGGATATTATTCTCCGCATCCATATCCATATACCACCTATTTTTACCAGACCTAGACAGTATATCCAAATCAGGTATGATTACGATACCCCGCTGTTGGTCTGTTGCAATAAGCGCAGGCGAACGAAAAACATGCTGGTCAATAATATTATTAACTGTAGGGGTCAAATGAGGTGCCCAGTTGAATTCAGGTTTGAAAGCCGGCTTTATCCGCACCTGCCAATCATCCTGTTTGACTGTATCCTTAAGGTCGAAACGGATATGTATTTTTAGTATATTTTCATCCACTTGTGTAACTTCCGATGAGAACTCTGCATCTCCCAACCTATCTATCTCTATCGACTTTATCAATGAGTCACAATCAATGGGAAATTCTTTCAACTTCAAGCCATATTGCTCACGGACACTCGACGATGAACATCCGTATAAAAGGAACAATAGTAAAAATATATAAACTGAATATCTCATAACATTTCACTTTTCAATTTACTTCAAGTTCCTCCCAAGAAACCATTTCCGGGAACTTATTATGGGGCTCTGCCTGATACCAAAATGCAACAGATGCGATATCTGACTTTTGAGGCAAATAACGACCACCTGCACGCCAGCCCAAATCCTGTATAGTAACTTTCAAATCTTTTTCAAATCGAATAGGATCTGTAATATGCCAGCGATACAATCCGAAACGTTGCTGGGAATTGTAAGTACCGTCCGGTCTGATCACCTGATGCAGACCGGCATAAGGAGTACAAAACTCTTTGTATTGACCTCCCCGGTCAAAATTGTACGAGCCACAGAAATAATCCTCTGTACCCGTGCCACATATTGTAGGGAACTTCTTATCACCATCCATAAAGAACTTGATTTCTCCTTCTCCCCACCATCCATTGTTGTTTACCCCCCATGCAAGGTAAGTACCGACAAAGTGTCCTTTTCCCTTAATGTTGTCAACAATTGTATAGTCTGATGTATGATTGGGATTCGTTCTTCTCCATTGAGCATGGAAATAGGCCGCATCTTCAGGTACATCCGTCAATGTATAATCAACCTGATAATATAAATTCATTGCTTTCTCTTCATCTATATTCTCAATTGTAATCTTACATTTCTTTCTGAAAGGCATTGTCCAATAGCAGTTGAAAGCACTGCCGGGATTGATACAGACTGCCAAAGAAGAAAGTGGAGCATATATTCCCCAGCCCATACAAAAGAAATCACCGACAGGACATTCCACAGAAGGTTCCTTTTCATCGTCCCAATAAATGCGGATGATGGAGAAGCGCCAGTTTCCGGTAGGAGTCATCCAGATGTGCTGAATGGCACCCGGTCCTTCCATTTCAGCAATGGTGATGGTCTCTTTGGGATTTATGATAATATACGGATTCACTTTCCAGCCTTCACCAAGGTCTCTTGCCGCATATGCCGCATTGGCAATGTTCCGTTTCCCGCGGTCACAGACTTGAGCCATACCGCCTTTACCTTTCTCACCAGTAAAATTTTCGGGACAGATGGAGCGGGTCTTGGCATCAGACAGCCGGAACAGATTGCCCATGTGCACGTCCAGTCCGTCGAACGATTTATTTTGTGCCGATACTCCCCATATAGAGAGGCAACAGATAAGAGTTAAAATGATTCTTTTCATATTCTTTGGTCTATCTCTATTGATTATTTTAATAACAAAACGTTAAAAACAGCAACAGAGATAAAAGATATTCACCTCTGTTGCCACTTTATAATCATTATTTCATATTCTCTTCTTTTTTACAGATTCGACATGAATAAATGTTGCAACGATTAATCCTCAGGAAGCGGATCCATACGGAAGTTGTCAAGGCTGATTCCGGCTGGAAGAGAAGGACCAATCAGACCACTTAATGCCCACTGTCCCATAGGATGTCCAGTATCAAAATCTCCACCTATACCTAAGTCTTTGACTTTGCACTTAACGGTTATCCATTTCCCGTCGGTTGATTCGGGGAAGAAGTTACCAATCCAACACCATGTCCATCCCAAATCGAAGTGACCAGCCCATAAAGAAGCACCAAACGTACCTTCGTCAATTCTCACGTCAAGCTTAATCTCATACTCATTCATTTTTAAATCACCATCAGGACGGTTTCCATGCACATGACAAATAAATAAATCGCCACTGCCTGTATCTTCTGCCGTATAAATATAGGTATTGTTCCAAAAGAAATCATCCTCTGATTGTTCCTCATGAACAGCCACAAATCCGCTTGCCTTTATATCACTTACGCCGTTTGCTGGGTCTTCATGTTCGAAATCAGTAATCATGAAAGTTTCATCCGTAATCGGGTCGCACAATGCGAACGGATTTTGCCAAGGTATCACGATGTCAATTTTTTCATCCAAGTCCATTGTCTCACCATTCTTGAAAATGAGCTGTAGTGACACTACATCTCCTTTCTCGAAATTGTCAGGAATTATAAATTTAATATCATCGTTCGATTTACGTAGCAAATGCTTGTTATCTACCATACGCTTTTCTCCATTAACCATAAAAGCTACGGCATCGACAAACAATAGATCTTTACCTAAAATCGACATCTTAGTATTGATGGCAGCACCTTTCTTGTCGGTGAACAGAAAAGAATTAAACGCCGGTTTGGCGCGACGTATGGTTTGACGGCTGGAAACTTCCTCGCCCTCTCCTCTCACAATCAAGGGTGCTGCTTCTTCCGATACTCCGGCGGGTACAGTAACTTCAAACGAATATTCATCCTTTACGGTAATATCGGTAGCTATAACGCCACTGGGAAAAACCACCTCTTTTACCGATTTTACGTCTGTACCAACCACAGTCAGATTAATCCCTTCCATCACGATTGAGGGATAGAAGTCCACCACAGACAATCTCGCATTCTGCTCTTCGTCGTCATTCGAGCAAGCACAACAGGATACCAATGCCAAAAAGAGAATAGCCAATTTATTTATAATCTGCTTCATAATCTATGCTTTATTTTTATTAGTTCCAACCCGGGTTCTGTCCCAAATACTTGTTCTTGTTATACTCACTGAAAGGAATCGGAAAGAGATAATACTTATCTTCCCAACGTCTTTGCTCCTGCTTGCGTGTCAGGATAATGTCACCTGAAGCGTTCTTCTGCAATTCGGCAATGGAGATTTCACTCAGTTCCGAACCACACTTCCAACGACGTACGTCCCAAAAGCGTTGGTCCTCAAATGCCATCTCCACCATACGCTCGCGTTTGTAGCGTTCGAACCAGTTGGCAGGAGTTCCGTTCCAGTGAGGCATCATCACATCGGCACGATCGCGCAACAGGTTGATAGCATCATTAGCAGAGAAGCCGCCTTCGCCCTTTGCTTCAGCATCGCCATAGTATTGGAACATTGCCTCCGCATAGTTCAGGTAAAACTCACCCAAACGCATCACTACCCAAGCATGAGGAGAAGTGGTGGGGTTGTTCGTTGCCAGACTCACGTTGGGATCGCAATACTTCCGTAGGTAGTAGCCTGTCGGAGTGGAGTTATGAATCGGCGCAGCGTTCAATCCACCTATAAAGGTCTCGATAGGATTAGGATTGTAATTCGGCCAAATATCACCGTTCTTCACTACCGTCATAAAAAAGCGGGGATCCAAACCAACGTAGGGGTCTTCTTGTGTGAGGTTAATCACTGTGTTGGAATGACGCTCGCCAAAGGTCTGGTTGCTGCCATCGTTATACTCATAGTTGTCGACCAAAGTTTGGGTAGGACACATACCGCCGTTGGCGTTCTCCACGCCGATGGGGTAGTTGTACGATTCCCAATAGTTGCTGGTACCACGCTTAATAGCCCAAATCATCTCGATGCCGTCACCGTTGCGAGGTCCCCAAATCTTAGAGTACCTGTCCAAACCAATGCCCCACTCTTGCGCACGGAGCAAAACCTCACCATTAGCTCTGACGGCATCCAGCCACCACTCTTTATTATTCTCATTGTTAAACAACGGAGAAGCCTTATAAAGCAATGTACGGGCTTTCAGCGCCAAACACATCATACGGTTTGCACGACCTGTTTCCGGGCTCAACTCATCGGCGAAAGAGATAGGCAAATATTCAACGATGGCATCCAACTCTTCTGCAATCCAATCCATGATGGCAATGGCTGAAGTACGTTCGATTCTATTCGCTTCTTCCACTGTTAACGTTTTCAGCGTGAAAGGCACGTCACCGTAGGCACGGACCAGTTCAAAATAGAAATAAGCACGCAAGAAACGGACCTCATACTCAAACAGCTCGAACTTCTTTTTCATAGCTTCGAAGTCCAGGTTGTTCTTATACTCGTCCAAATTAATTTTATCGCGCTTCTCATGGAAGGTGTTCGCTTCGGCGATAGCCGCATACGAATTGCTCCACGTAAATGAGAAGGGATTGTTAGGATTCCATCCACCGTTGTAGAAACGGTGAACTGAAGAGTAAGACAATGCGCACTCTGCCTCATCGGTGGCAGCCGCCAGCGTAGCCCCTCTACCGCCCTCGTAGTTTTTCTCGAAACCGTTGGGTACACGTGCATAGATGTTGTACACCAATTTCTGGATACCGTACATAGGGCTTTTATATATCCACTCCTCATCGGCTGTAGTCACCTCGGTATAGTCCAAATTGACACAGCTCACTGTAAATGCGGAGAATATTACTGCACAAAATATATTTTTAATTCGATTCATATCTGTTTTTTCTTTATCCGTTAAAACTTTACAGAAACTCCTAAGTTAACCCCCATCAAAGTCGGAAAATTGGTACCGATGTTCTCGGGATCCATCGCCTTCAGGTTAGACAAGGTCATCAGGTTCTCTCCTTTGACAAACACTTTGCACTGTGACATCTTCACTTTAGAAATCCAATTTTCGGGCAACATGTAATATACCTCGCAGTTTCTCAGTTTAAAGAAGTTCACATTTTTGTACCAAACATCGTTACCACGGTAGTTGTTAAGGTTGGTACGTGAAGTCAGACGCGGATAAACCGGGGTCTCGCTTCTATCCCAGCAGTTGTTATAATACTCTTTAGAAAGGTTGGCACCGTCGATAATCGGAGTCCATACACCCACCGTACCTAAGTATGCGGTATACATACCTGCACCCTGAAACATGGCGTTCATACCAAAGTTTTTGTAGCGGAAGCCCAGATTCAATGAAAAGTTCAGTTCCGGCACGCTAGTGTCGTAACCCATTTTCACCACGTCGTTTTCATCGATGACGTTATCGCCGTTCTGATCCTTATACTTGAAGTCACCCGGACGGCAATTATCGAAGTTCTGTTGCGGTGAAGCGGTGATATCTGCTTCATCCTTGAAAAAACCGACTACTTCCAGCCCCCACGCCTGGCTTACACGTCCACCGATAGCTGACAAATAGTCATAAGCCACGTTCTCAATGTTACGTTTCTGCTTATTACGTCCCCAAGTCAGATTAGAACCCAAGTTAAAAGAGAGATCTTTGTTCATCTGCTTAACCCAATTCACACCCAGTTCAACACCGTAGCTAGCTACGCGTCCCCAGTTTACGTAAGCGGAAGGCCTACCGAATACAGCTGAATTCAAACCGTCACCCGACAATAGGATATCGTCACGCAATTGATAATAAACATCAAAGTTCACATCCACCTGTTTGAACAAGCGCAGGTCAGCCCCCCAATTGAATTTATAGGCCGTTTCCAAGTTAAAACGTTTGGTAGGCTGGTAACCGAGAAACGTACCCCACTGCCATGAACCGTCACCTAGGCCTGTCAGATAACTACCTGCACTTCCATTGTAGTTCTCTAGCCACAATCCCTGAATAGGCACATAGTCGGTGTGCTGAATACCGGCTGAGAAACGCAATTTACCGAAGTTTAATATTCGGTTGTCCTCCTTGTTGGCAAATACATAACCCAAAGACAAAGTGGGAGAAAACGACCACTTCTCCGGATAGGAGCGGTTAGAACCATTCATCGCCAATACCAAGTCGGCTACATACTTCTGCTGCAAATCGTAGTGCAGGTAAGCCATCACATTCATCCGGTTGAAAGTCATATACTGGTCGTTATAGGTGGAGTTCTTTTGGTGCCATATCAATGAGGCAGAGAAATTATCATCGTCACGGAACGAAGTATGATAGTCAGTCGAAACTTCCAAGAAAGAAGAACGGTTGTGCTGGTTGGTCCAATGATCGAAGGTCAAGTTGTTGGTTTTGTCACCGGCAGAGTAGTTTATTAGCTCGGTCGGATGCCCGGCCTCGTCGAAGCGATAACGCTCGTAACCATACATAAAACCCAACGCGTTGGTCTCATAAATCTGAGAGAAGTTATTGTAACCCAAACGTGCCGACACACTCAGTCCCTTCGTGATGAAGTCCAGGTTCTGAATAAGCGAGAAGTCACCTTGGAAAGAACGGGAGTGGCTCTTCGTAAAGCCGGAAGCCCGAACCTGTGCGACCACGTTGTTAGCGCCATAGGTAGTGTTACCACCCCAAATCCCTGCCAATTTACCTTCCGGGTCGTTCATTACCGGAAATGCGGAAGCCGGAGTACGATAAAGCAGGTCGGTCAAACCGTTTTCGGTCACACCGTAAGGACGTTTGGTCTCTACGAAACTACCCACCGCATTCAAGACGAACTTGGTTGTCGGAGTAAACTGCACGTCCAAGTTGGTACGGATATTGGCTTTAGAGAATCTCATCTGTGAAGAGTATTGCTCTTGATCTGTTTTATCCAACAAACCACGGCTATCAGTATAATCCAACATAGAGAAATATTTCAACTTCTGGTTACCACCCTTCATGGATAGGTTGAATTGGTCTTCCGAACCGTAGTTTTTGAATACCTCTTTCTTCCAGTCAACGTTCGGATAGTAGTAGGGATGAGTACCGTCAGCAAAAGCCTGCAACTCATAATCGTTGTACATCGGTGCCAAACCGTCGTTGACACGCGCCTGGTTCAAAGCATTAGCGTAGGTAGGAGCATCTACAAAATTAGCCACTTTTGGATTGAACGTGAACTTATGATCGTAAGATACAGAAATCTGACGTCCCTCCACACCACGCTTGGTCTTCACCAAGATAGCACCGTTCACGCCCTGATAGCCTAAAAGAGCCACAGCGGCAGCATCCTTCAATACCGTAACCGATTCTACCTCGTCAACAGTCAAATATTCGATAGAACGCTCGATGCCGTCTACCAGCACCAATACACCATTCTCCGTCGTAGTCTGCTGACCACGAATGTTGAATACTGCTCCGGAGCTGTAGTCACTGACCGTTCCGCCTGGACGCAACACCGTAAGTCCCAACAATTTTCCATAAAGAGCCTCTTTCAAAGAAATAGCGGCCGTTTTTTGCAACTCATCGCCACTAACCACCTCCACGGAAGCGGTAGTCAACATCTGACTCTGCTCAACACCCATTCCTAAATCAACCTTATCGGACTGGTAGTCTATAAGCGAACTTTGCGCCGACAAGTTTAAAGTGAGCATAGACGATACCAAAGCTATGCCCCACTTTAGTGTTTTATGTTTTCTATTCATTGTTTGCTATTTTAGAATTAAGATTTTAATACCATCCCGGGTTTTGTGTCAAACCATAGTTCTTATTAATTTCATCAGGTGGCAGCGGAACGAGCAACCACTTATTGGACCAGCGTTCGGGGTGTTCCCAAACAAAACGTGGGTTTGCAGTCATTCCCGTAGGTGATTCTATCTTTGACTCCTTTCCATCTTTTATTATAGTATAACCTACAGCTGTAGCATCTCCTTCATTCAGGTCATATGGCACATATAAGAATTTAGTCGGGAAAGGATCGCCGCTATCTTTCGTCCATTTCTCCAATACCAAATCATTATCATCATCCAAACGATAGATGTGGATTCCATGCAGATGTTTCTTAAAGTCTTTTTCCATGACACGACGATTCATGTCGTGTAAACGGGTTTCATACTCAAATCCTAATTCACAAGCACGTTCACGCATGATTTCTTTTATTAAGTTCTCCTTATTGGTAGTCAAGCTCAATTCGGGGTTCATTACTTCGAGTTTACCTAAACCTACACGGGCTCTTACCTTGTTGATTTGCTCCAATGCCTTTACGTTGTTACCAGTCTCTGCCAATGCCTCAGCGTAAATCAGATAGAGCTCGGCCAAACGAATATAAGAGGTTTGGAAAGGCTCTTTATCAATAGTACCTTTACCACCTTGAATAGCATCACCCAAATCCAATACAAATTTATAAGTAGGTAATCCCCAAGGCTTACAATTATATCTTCCACCGGAAGTCAAGAACTCACCACCTTCCCACAACTGTATGGGGTTATCCTCACCATAAATCTGATGTTTATAGTCACGCTTTTGTACGACGATAGATTCATACAAACGGGGGTCACGTTTTTCGAAGATATCCTTCTGCGCGGGTCTTTGATTGTAATATTTCTGTCCATCGTAGTTCTTACCATCAGCCCACGGGAACATTTCCATCCACTCCAAGGTAGGAGCGATACCACCATCATGCCAGAAACCGCCAGGTTGGTTATCCCACTCCAACATATATACACGGTCATGTACTTCAAGCAGAGACTCTCTGTTACCACGGGCACGGTATGCCTTGCGGAAAGCAGCACGATAGCCAGCTTCATCGGGAGTAGTTGCCTCTTCCAACTGGTAATAGTTACCGTTGGCGGAGTTCATCCGGAAGAACTCTTCACACGCATCTACCACAGCTTCCCAACGCTTCACGTCGTAATTACCATACCACACCTGAAGGGCGTTAACAGCCTCCTGGGGCTCTTCAACACAATACGGAGTATCGCTATTGAAGATGGGACTTGCCACATAGTTCAACAATTTTGCCTTAATACCCAATGCCGAAGCTTTGGTAACACGTCCTGCCCAAGTAGCCAATTCTGAAGTGGGAATGTTCCACGGCAATTCAGGTTCGGCAATCGCTTCATCCAGCAAACGAACAACAAATGTTACGGTTTCCTCAATGGTAGAGCGCGGTTTCTCCAAGACCTCGTCTGCGGCGAGTGCATGATCAACGATAGGCAGACCACCAAAATTGTGAATACCGTCAAAGTATTTACTTGCCATAATCACTTTCGCCTCGGCTTTGTAACGTGCCTTTTCCGCATCGGTCATATCGGGCACGCGGTCGACATTATCCAACAGCAAGCAACAGTCGCGTATGCCGGTCCAAATGCAACGAAAAGCTGTATTACTCATATTCTCCATCCCCCCCGATGTAATGTAAGCCGCACGGGCAACCAACCAGCCCGGGTTAGCGTTAGAGGCAGACAAAACACCTGTATAATGGAAACGCCCCATAGAGTCCCATCCCTCTTCAGAGTGCATGATATCGGACAAGGTTTCAAATTGTCCATTACCTGCATAACAATTCTTAAACGGAGTAAAAAGTCCCTCGTAGCACTGCCATAACAAATAATCGGTATATACCTTCTTGGAGAAAATAACATCTTCGTTCACGTCTTCTCCCGGAGCCTTCTCCAGAAATGCATTTCCGAACTTAATCTCGTCCACACAAGCTACACCCACGAAAGAGATGATCGTCAGCAGCAGTATGGATTTTATTGAATTTCTTTTTTTCATATACAATTATTTAGAAGTTAACTTTCAAGCCTAAATTAACAACACGCATCAGCGGGTATCTAAATCCAGAACCACCACCTGTATTTTCAGGGTCGTTGGCATCAAACGGAGTGAAGGTCAGCAAATTGGTACCGTTTAGGTAGAAACGCATATTCGTGGTTTTCGGCAACCAAGACTTGTTTCTCAGCGTATAGCCAATCTCCAAGTTCTTCAGACGGATATAACGGGCATCCTGATACCAAAGGTCGGAGTTAGCACGGTTCTGCTTCTCATTGGTAAAGGTAAGACGTGGCAGATGTCCACTGGGGTTATCCTCTGACCAAGAGTTATCATACACCCACTGCATCAAAGCGGAACGATGAGATTCACCGAAGGGATTACGGTAAGGACCTTGTAGGATACGGTTCACCTGGTCAGCTCCCGTCCACAACATAGTAAAGTCGAAATTCTTATAACGGAAATCGAAGTTCAAAGAGAATACATATTTTGGGTTATCCGTAATTTCAGAGTAAATCTGGTCGTACTCTTCCAAAATCAAACCGTCACCGTCCAAGTCAACATAAACAGCATCACCGTTCTTCAAATCAGGAACCAGCTGCTGAGGAATATCCGTTCCATAAGCGTTGCGGTAAGCCTCTTCAGTTACACCTTCCTCGTAAAGGCCGAAGAAAACATATCCACGACGGGCACCAATGGCATGACCGGTTGAATAGGTCCAGTCCGGAGAAACCACTCGGTCTTCGGTCAAACCTAATTTACGACCCATATAACTATCGGCTTTCACCAACTTGTCTTTACGCTTCAACTCAGAATATTCAAGAACCTTATTCTTGGCATAAGATACTGAGGGAGAGATAGTGAAAGAAAAGTCCTCGCCAATCTTGTCGGAGTAGGACAAAGTCACCTCGTAACCGTGGTTTTTTACGCGACCATAGTTGATGTAAGAAGGACGGACAGCTGTAGGTGACTGAATCATATTCACGTTAGAAATCAGGATGTCCTTACGGTTCTCCTTAAACAGGTCAACATTCAAGCCGATTTTGTCTTTACAGAACTTCGCATCGAAACCTATGTTATACTTTACTGCGGTTTCCCAAGTTACATCAGGTGAAGAAGAAGACATCTCACGTGCCACGTTCAAAAAAGTATTGTTCGTGGTACCGAAGTTATAACCTTGGTAATCTTGCATGCTGGAGAAATATCCGTTCCAAATGCCCCATGCAGAAGGCAGGTAAAGGAAACGACGGCCTTGGCAGTTGTCGTTACCTACGGTACCGACAGATGCACGTATCTTCAAGTAAGAGATCACTGACTTGATGGGTTCCCAAAATTTCTCTTCAGAAATGCCCCAACCAACAGATACAGAGGGGAAGAAGCCGAAACGCTTGCCTTCGGCAAAGTTCTCAGAACCGTTATACCCCATGTTAGCATCGATCATATAGCGGTGCTTATAGTCGTAAGTGGCACGTGCAACCAAACCTACATAACCGTAGGGGATAGAAGTATAAGAACCGGGGTAGTAGGTCTTAGACTGGTTGTACAGCAACAAAGCGCCTACGTTATGGTAGCCAAACGTGCGGTTGTAGTTGAAGCTTGCCTCAGCATACCAGTCACGGTTAGACCATGCAGACTCACTATAACCCGGATTCCAGTAGTCACCGGAACGTTGATAAACGACTTCGCCATTCTCTGTGAGATAAGGACGGAAAGAAGCAGGCTTACCACATGTACGGTTCTTTGTTTGCCCATAAGAAGAGTTGTAAGAAGCCTTTACACGGAAATCCAATCCCTTGGTCAGGAAATCCATGTTCAATTTGTAGATGATATCGGCATTCAACACGTTAGTAGAGGAAAAAGTATAACCCTGACCATAGAACGTGTCCAAACCGTCAATACCGCTCACGATATTTTCAAGACCCGTCGGGTCGATAAGATCTCTATTAGCGAGTACCCATCTGCCATCTACAATACCGGCACCGGAGAAAGGTTGCGCATCCATCAAATAGACAAAGATACGTTCCTCCGAACTGCTAAGACTGTGCTTGTTCTCAACACGACCACCAAGGTTGATGGAGAGTTCGTGATATTTACCTAAAGAAAGGTCCAAGTTAGCACGGTAGTTGTAACGTTTGTATGAGAAGTTGGTGTTAGGATCCTTGTCGAAAGTACGGAACAAACCATCTTGGTCGAGGAAACCAGCTGACACGAAATAGCGTGCCACCTGGTTACCACCCGATACGGATATGTTGTGCTGGCTCTGCAAAGCACGGTCTTTCATCACATAGTCTATCCAATCGATGTCCGGATAGAGAAGCGGATTATCGTGATTCTTAAAGTGATCGATAATAGCAGGCTGGAAAGCCGGTTGATTACCGTCCGAAATACGGGCGTTGTTATAAGCGGTAGCATAGGTATAGGAGTTCGCCATATCAATAAAGTTGGTCACACTCTGTACACCCCATGAGGTAGATGCGGATACTTTAGTTCTACCGACTTCACCACGCTTGGTGGTTACCAAAATAACACCGTTAGCACCACGCACACCATACACAGCGGTAGCGGATGCATCCTTCAACACGGTGATGTCGGCAACCTCATTCGGGTCAATCTGCGTGAACGAACGTTCTACACCGTCCACCAAAATCAAAGGCGATGAACCATTGAATGAAGATTGACCTCGAATCAAAATCACAGGATCATCAGCACCGGGAAGACCTGAATACTGTACCGTAGAAAGCCCCGGCAACTTACCGGAAATGGCGTTACCCAAAGATGCTGACGGTGACTTCAGCAATGCTTCGTTATTAATACTTGACATAGAACCTGTAACCGAGACTTTCTTCTGTTGTCCGTAAGCTACGACAACGACTTCGTCCAGATTTTGAGCCTCTGGCTCCATCTCTATGTTCAGTTTTTTAGCTCCGTTTATGGAGATTTCTTGACTTTTATATCCGATATAAGAAATCGACAAAACACTATTCTTCGGAACAGAAAGCGAGAAATTACCGTTTACATCGGTAACTACTCCGGTTGATGTTCCTTTAACCAATACTGATACACCTATCATTGTTTCTCCTGTTTCATCGGTAATGATACCATGTACATTAATGTTCTGTGCGGAAACCGCTTGGATTATCAAGCCTAAGAAAAGAATGATAAGCCACTTTTGTAGCATATTCCTGTTTTTCATCAGCGTTAAGATTAAATGTAACTACTCAGATATCCACGATACCTTAATTCATTGATTATCAATATGATTTATTAGAAATTCTAATAAATTGAGTCTAATAAGACTCAAAACGAAGCATATTACTAATTATACCACATTAAATGATAGCAAGTCTGTATAACTGAGTAGTTACGATTAAATATTATAACATTAAATTTAGATAAAAAATATAGTTTTCATAATACTCGTTTAATTCACTTTACTTTCTTTCATTACCCCACAATTTAGAGCCATTGCCGAAGTTCTTTCTCCACTCATGTCTCCAACGATGCATATCTTGGTCACGGATGAATGGTTTCGGTGCTCTGTCGGCCTTAGTCGGAGCGGCAGGTAACTCATGAGCCTCGGACTGATACCAGTAAGCGACACTGCTGAGATCTAGAGTCAAGTTGTTATTATGTCCATGCTCGATAGAACCTTTGAGAGAGGTGTTGAAGTAGATGGGGTCGGCAATAAAAAAACGGTAAGCGTGCGTTCTTCCTAACCAACCGTTGTCACGGTTCACACGGGCATAGCCGTAGTAAGGATGCGTAAAGATGCTTGCCGGACACCAAGAAGTGTTAAAGAAGTCTTCCGTTCCCGTACCTCTCAAGGCTTTCTTCGGTTCACCATCGATGATAATTAGGTCATCGCCTTCGCCATACCACATAGGCGACGGACAGTGGATATAGTAGTTGATACCTACAAAGTGTCCTTTACCTTTAATATCAGCAAACAGATAGTTGTTGGCACCATCTACATTGCAACCCGGAGTGCCAACCAACCCCCACTCGGTTTCGCCTTCGGGGAGAGCGTCGGTTGTCTCGTGGTTGAACCAAGCGTGAAAACGTCCTGAATTGGCAGGTAACTTATCCATCTCGGTGTAGTCCACATAGTAGTAGAGGTGAGTCAAGGGCTCATCACTCTGGTTCTCAATCTCCAGACGTGCGCCCTTCTCGAAAGGCATCTGGAAATAGCAGGCAAGCCCCGTACCATCTCTTGGACCAACTGCCAATGGCAGAGAGATGAACTCATATTTCTCGTCCCAACCGTTTCCGAAGAAGGCAGCGATAGGAGCTTCTACAGAGGGATACTTGTTTCCATCCCAATAAATACGGAATATAAGATCGTTTCTCATGATGCTTGTCGGAGCGATGGTAAACCAAATATGGTTGATGACACCTGTTCCAGGAATTTCCACGCTCCATTTTTCTCCCGGCTTAAACTGCCCTACGCAGTCACCGTTATTACCGGTTTTATCGGCACTACTTATCCGACGGCTACGTAATCCGTCTTTGACTGTGGTCAGACTTCCTAATTCTCCTCTATCAATCTGAGCCGAACCATCAATAGTCAGAGCGGACAAGCTTATTAAAGTTGTTAAGAATAAAAATACTTTTTTCATGATATTTTGTTTTTAAATTATAAGTTTTCTACATACAATCTCCACTTTCCTGTTTTCTAGCAATGAAGAAACCATAATAGGCAATCACTGCAAAAGCGATGGCCGGTACAACATATGCAGCCATAATACTACCCGTCTGGTCGGAAACAATACCCTGGATTTGAGTCAGAACAGCAGCACCGGCAATAGCCATTACCATGAATGAACCACCGATTTTAGTGTCATTACCCAAACCTGTAAGACCGAATCCGTAAATGGTCGGGAACATCAATGACATACAGCCGGAAATACCCATCAGGCAATAAACTCCGAAACTTCCCTTACCGAACATGGCGCCCAAACAGCACATTACAGCAAGAAGGGCAAGACCTATCAAAAGTTTATAGGCTTTCACATACTTCATCATTGCAGTACATACAAATCTCATGATCACAAAAAGAATGAGTGACATGATATAGTAAGTGGCCGCAGCCTGTTCCGCCGTACGCGGCAGTAAGTCATCCAATCCGAGCCATTCGCATCCATTATAGAATGCGGCGGCCACCGGTTCCACACCGCGCAATGCGTTGACAACGGCCTCCGCAGAGGCTGAGTCACCTAAAGAAGCCAATACACCATCAAAATTAAGTTGTTGCATAGCATAACGGATGACGAAAGACCATACGGCTATCTGTGCACCAATATTGAAGAACTGTGCAACCACCCCCCATACATAATTCCTGTTCTTTATCAGGCGACGGAGAGTAGCAGTAAATTCCACCTTTTCCCCTTTCTCACTGAGGTTCGGCATCTTGGTAAACCGGATAGCAAGCAGAAGCACCAACATCACCAGACCAAGTACCACATAAGCCGTAGTGACAGCACTCAGCTCCTGTCCCTGGATGGCAGCTAACTCCTCAGCCGGAAGTTGAGCACGCTCTGTCGCCGTCATTCCATTCAATTGTGAGAGGATGAAAATCTGACTGATTACTACTCCCGTAATTGCCCCGAACGGATTGAAAGCCTGCGACAGATTCAGACGGCGTGTTGCAGTACTTTCAGGACCGATTGCCAATACATAGGAATTGGTAGATGTCTCCAGGATTGAAAGCCCGGCAAAGAGAACAAAGATTGCAAGCAGATACATAAAGAAGCTGAAATCAACATTCACTCCCGAACTGAGCATGGCAGGATAGAACAGCAAGGCCCCAAAAGCATACAGCCCAAGTCCCAGCATTACACCTGATTTATAAGTATACTTCTTGATGAACAAGGCACCGGGAACAGCACAGCATCCATATCCTAACAGATAGCACACCACTTGTATCCAGGCCGTCTTCGAATCACTCATACTCATGATGCGCTTGAAAGCCGCAAGCATGGTATCCGTAAGATTGTTCGGCACAGCCCAGGCAAAAAAAAGTGTGGTGAGCAGGATGAACGAGAAGAGGATCCCTTTCGGTATTATCTTATTCGATTCCATACGAATTCTCCTATTTTTTATATAATTACCCTATTGAAACTTTGTCTTGATTACATTCAAATCCGCTCCGAACAATTTTTGCACGATGGGAGCCAGTTGCTCATCCTTCCCCTGTATATGGATTACTTTCTGTGTATGGACCAACGATGCGCCGGGAGCCAATTCTGCGCCGGGTGAGGAAGTCTCGATTTCATAGAAAGGCCCCATGATAGAGCCGTCTTCTACCGGACCGTCATTATAAGAATTGATTACATCACCAGCAAACGGATCTTCCTGAGGCCCCCATTGACCGTTTACATAAATTGAAGGGGTTTCGGGAAGACTGCACCACAATATGGTGAGCACGCCCTTCGATGAATCATAGCTTCCGCATAAATCCGTTGCGCGTGAAGCCGGCAATCCCAGTTTGGAGCGATAGAGCCCGTCAATCTTGAAATAGATGATGCCGTTTTCCTTTATCAGCCTATCTGCAGGAATCTTGCCAAAATATTCGTCATTTACGATAACCCCTTCAGCATTCTCCTTATAAGGAATGAATACAGTAGTGGTCGGCGTAGGATTAAAACAACCGAGCATCCATACAGATACCAGTCCGCCTTCTTTTGTCCACGCATTGTCCCCCGTATTGGTAATCTTATTCTCGCTCTTGTAAGCTACCATCTTCATGTCGTCTGCAAGTTCAATGTCAAAGTCCGCAGCCACTTCACCGGCATCCATCAACGATACAGTACGGTCAATATTCATATCAAAAGCAGTACCGGAAGCATTTGTCAAACGAGTATCTTTCACAAAACGGATGCTGCTGTTGTCTTGTGACTTAATGTCAAAAGCTTCAGTATCAAGTACCGGAGGAACTATCCAATTATCATAAACCTGCTCTTGTCCTTCCTTAAAATAAAGTGAGAACGGACCACCTTCCGGACCAAGCCAGAAGCGTTCCTCACCTCCTACCGGATTAAATTGAGAACTGACTTTGCCTTCATTTATGAAACGATAATTAATCCAGCCGTAACTATCACCTTCATCGCCGGAAGCAGAAGTAGTCATTACACGGCCTTGCCATGCAGGAATAACCATCACTTTAGAATTTCCATCAGCAGATACTAATTCAGTATATTCAACGCCATGGTCCTTTAAGAACTGGGCATCATAAGCATAACTTCCCATCTTGATTTCTTTTTGTCCGCCGCATGATACAAGTATTGTAGTTGCACCTACCAGCAGAGTGTTTTTCAGTTTGGTTGATTTCAACATAACGCTTGTTTCTTTTATTTATAGAGAGGTCCATAATTCTTGCAAGCTCTATAATCACTGCCTTCCATATCTTCACCAAAAGCAGTCCATGCGCTGGGACGGAAAATATCTTCCTCAGAAACATTGTGCATGCATACTGGGATACGAAGCATGGAAGCCAAAGTTATCAAGTCAGCACCGATATGACCATAACTGATAGCACCATGATTAGCCCCCCAGTTATTCATAACAGTATATACATCACGGAAATATCCCTTACCTGTCAGGCGCGGAGCGAAGAAAGTAGAAGGCCACGTACGGTCAGTACGTTCATTGATAGCCTTGAAAACATCCTTATCCAAGTTTACTGTCCAGCCTTCGGCAATCTGCAATACTGGACCTTGACCTTTTACAAGATTCAAACGACACATTGTTACTGGCATCTCACCACGAGTCAAGAACTGAGAAGAATAACCACCACCACGCATATATTCGCGACTGGCCGGATACCATTTAGTTACTGAAAGACAAGCTTCCACTTCTTCTTCCGTAATTTCCCAGAAAGGCTTCATTACCGGTTTATTGTCACGTGTCTGACAACCTGTTCCATCAAGCGTACAAGAACCGGAATTGATGAGGTGGATGAAACCGTTTGCCGCCTTACCTTCCAATTTCTTACCCGTTACCCGTTCTATAGCATTCGGACTCCAATAAGTACGCACATCTGCAAATATCTGTGCAGTATTAGTCAATAGATGATTGAAGAGCATTGAAGTACAATTCAGCGTATCATTTTCCGTAGCAAAAGTAAATGCTTCACGGATACCGTTCCAATCAAAAGAAGTGTTCAGAATAGCTTCTGAAAAATCACCGTCAGGCTTATAATCCGTCCACTGGCGCTGTCCTTGGAAACCTGCAGCAATCGCATTATGCCCCATTGACTCTTCCTTGAACCCCATTTCAGCTAATTTGGGATTACCAATCATCATATCACGGAAAATAAGGGTCATTTTTACCACGTATTCCCAACGGGCATCTTTCTCTTCACGGGAATATACCAGATGTTCCGGATTAAAATCTGTCCCTTCATTACTCTTGCAATACCTTTCTGTCCATGCCATGGCACGTTCAAACTCTTCATGGTCATAAATGCTCAACTGAACACGACGTTCTATTTCACTGGCATCTACATACTCATTACGCATGCCCAAATACTCCTGGAAGAAATCAGGATTAGGAATAGAGCCTGCAATACCCATAGATACACTACCGATTGAAAGATAGGATTTCCCCTTCATTGTAGCCACAGCTATACCTGCACGGGCAAAGCGCAACAGTTTTTCCTTTACGTCTCCCGGTATCTCCATATTGGTTACTTCCTGTACATCACGTCCATAAATGCCAAAAGTAGGTAATCCTTTCTGTGTATGACCAGCCAATGCAGAAGCCAAATAAACTGCCCCCGGACGCTCTGTACCATTAAATCCCCAAATAGCTTTTGGCATTTCTCCATCCATATCAATAGTCTCAAATCCATAACACCAGCAAGGTGTTACAGAGAGCACTACACCTACTCCATTATTACGGAACTTCTCAGCTGCCATAGCAGCTTCTGCAACTCCGCCAATAGTAGTATCAGCAATGATACACTCCACAGGAGTACCATCACTATGATACAACTCCGAAGAATAAAGTTCTGCTACTTTGCGAGCCATAGTCATAGTCATATCTTCCAATGACTCACGAATACCTCCACGACGACCATCAATTATAGGTCGTATACCAATTTTCGGTTTTCCACCAATTAATCTTGAATTTTTCATGGTTCAACTAATTTAGTTCAATATACATAAATGGTTAAATCGTTTAAGCAACCATATAAAAAAAATGACTCTCCTAAGGAGCCATTTCTATAAACTCTCCCTCTGCAAGAACAGACTGTACTGTATTACCATTAGAGATATTATCCACTAATATACCAAGTGCCTTTTGCACCAAAACATCTATTGGTTGCCGAATGTAAGATATAGGTGAATAAAAAAAGTCAAATACAGGATTGCCATCAAATCCCACTAAACCGATTTTACTAATAACCTCTTGTCCCATATCCTTAATCGTATATAAACAAGCCAACGAAATCATATTAGTTCCAAAAAGGAATGCATCCGCTCCAGACTCAACCATCTTAGGGAGCAAACGGTCTGCAGATTTTTTAGGAGAGTCCTGCTTCAGAAAGACTACATTTATCATTTTTTTCTTACCTGCATCACTCATAGCCTTCTTATACCCACGTACGCGTTCCTTCATATGAATAAGATTAACATCATAAGCTACCATACATGGAGCATTATATCCAGAATCCAACAGATATTTTGTTGAGACATAAGCAGCATTAAAATTATTCAAAGCTACATAACTAACATTTATTTCAGGGAAATACCTATCAAATAAGACCACAGGTATATTGTCATTAACAAGTGAAGCTATAAATTTCTCTGAGTTTTCACAGGGAACGATCATCAGTCCATCAACACCTTTATTAAGAAGACTACCTACGATATGATTCATTTTACTCGCATCTTCATCGGAACTGCCAAAAAGTACAGTATACCCTTGTTTGGTGGCTTCATCTTCCAACACACGCGTTAATTGAGAAAAGAAAGGATTCGAAATATCAGAGACTACTAACCCAATTGTCTTGGTTTTACCACTACGAAGGCTTTTGGCCGCAAGATTGGGCTGATAATTCATTTCATTCGCAATCTTCAATATGCGCTGAGCAGTCTCTTCACCTACACGATACTCTTTTTTCTTCCCATTCAACACAAATGAAACCAATGCCGTTGAAACTCCTGCAGCTTCAGCAATATCTTTTAGCGATATTTTTTTTAATGATGACATATATTTATATATAACGTTTTTGCAAATAACGATATGATAATTTGAGATTATTATCTTGTAATCATACTATTTACCATATTAGTACGATGCAAATATAGACATTATATTTAAATTAGCAAACTATTTTTGCTAATTCGTTATAATATATTATATTTGCATTATGATTTCACAGTAAAAGCGCCATTATCACATTATAGCTTGAGATCAACCATAATAAATCATAGTATATAAAAGGCGTTATTCGACCAATTAATCCAAGCAATTATTGAAATTTTAAATAAATGTTTCACTTAAACTAATAAAAGATGGATATACATAAAAAACATGTCATTATTTCCTGTACATTATTATTCTTAGGGATTATCTTTCCGTTTACAATATCAGCACAGAAATCTTTTAAGAACTCCTTTCAAGATTTAGATCCTATTCAAGCTCCTCTTATACCAGCACCATCAGATACCACTCAATGGAAGCATTTTAAAAAGTCTCTTCTAAAATGGAGAGAACAAATTCATGAGAAAGTCAACTATAATGCATCTCTTTATGACAGAGAAGACTTCCAATGGATAAGATCATCATTCAACTGCTGTTTTTTAATGATGTACGATCAAAGATTCTATGACCGGAACAATAATTGTTATACAATAGACAAGATACTGGTTGAAGGGCAAAAAAGATTTGGAGGGTATGATATTGTTGTATTGTGGCATGCCTACCCTCGTATTGGTCTTGACCCAAGAAATCAATTTGATTTCTATCGAGATATGCCGGGTGGATTGAATGCTTTAAAGGAAGTAGCAAATAAACTACATGAAAAAGGAGTAAAAGTATATATCAATTATAACCCATGGGATACAGGGACACGCAGAGAAAGCATAGGAGATATTGATGCATTGGCAATGGTCATTAAGGCTATAGGGGCCGATGGCATCTTCTTAGATACCATGGACCGTGGTTCAGAGGAATTCCGCCAAAAGCTGGATATGTCTCGAAAAGGGGTGGTTCTTGAAAGTGAATTAGCCCTTCCTGTCGAAGATATATCAAGGCATCACATGTCTTGGGCACAATGGTTTTATGATTCTCCCGTGCCTGGAATATTACGTAACAAATGGATTGAGCCTCGCCATATGCAACATGGCATTAGTCGTTGGACAGAAGATAAATCAAAAGAGCTACAGACAGCATGGATGAATGGTAGTGGCATAATGATCTGGGAAAATGTTTTTGGCCAATGGGTTGGCTGGTCTCCCCGTGATTCTTATATACTTAAAACAATGTATGGAATCCAGCACTACTTCTCAGAAATGTTCACATCGGATCAGTGGGAACCTTTAGTTAATAATACATTAGCAACAGATGTCTACGCCAGTCTTTGGTATGATGACAATTGCCAGTTATGGACATTAGTGAATCGATCATATATACAAAAAGACGGTCCTCTATTACAAATAACACTAAATAAGGACTGGGCTTATTATGATTTAGTAAAAGGAGAAGAGGTGTTTCCTGACAAATCAGGTGTGATTGAAGGACAAATTATACCACGTGGTATTGGTTGTATAGTTGCATTCCCCAAAGATAAAACACTTAAAGATTTTGACAAACTCCTCTCATCTCAATCTCTTATAGCACAAGAGAAAACATATAATACTAAGTCTGTCCAGATTAAAGCCTCCTTAAAGCCTGTTTCTCCAACCAAACTATATAAGAGCATACCTCAGAATATGGTTGAAATAGACAATTATGAAGGAGAAATTCCTGTTGTTTTTAACTGTAGAGAAATTGGCTATTACCAGTCTTTAGAACATGATTTTATAAATAGAGGCCCTGCTATCCCCCATCAGAAAATAACTTTTTCGCGCCACATTAAAGTGAATCATGTTGCAATAGATGCAACGCCTGTCACTAACGCCCAGTACAAAGAATTCCTTGAGGCCACAGGTTACAAGCCTCGTTTTCCCGAGAATTTCTTAAAACATTGGAAGAATGGAGAAATACCAGTAGGTTCAGAGCAACACCCTGTTGTATATGTTGATCTGGATGACGCAAGAGCCTATGCTAAATGGGCCGGCAAGCGCCTACCTCGCGAAGAAGAGTGGCAATTAGCCGCTGCTGGAAAAGAGATGTATAAGTATCCTTGGGGAAATAATATACAAGCCGGACACTGCAACGAACATACAAATGGTATAACCACTCCTGTAAAAGCGTATCCTTTGGGCAGAGCTACATGTGGAGCATGGGACATGTGTTCCAATACATGGGAAATGACTGAAAGTGAATATAATGATGAACGTAATCGTTTTTGTATTCTTAAAGGTGGCAGCAGTTATAAAGCAGAAGGATCTGATTGGTATTTTGACGGAGGTATTCAAACAACAGATTTCGCCGCAAAGCAATTATTACTATATCCTGGCATTGATCGTTGTAGCACAGTAGGCTTTCGCTGCGTTATAGACCTTAAAAAATAAAAAACACAAAGTGCATCGTAAAAGTTCTTATTCAACTTTCGTGATGCACTTTATACTCCCAAAAACAGTTTCTACCTTTAATAGAGAGCTACTCCAAATAAAGCGGCTCCACCTCCGTCACATTATCATGGAACCACTCGTCGAGCTTTGCCTCTACCTTATCCTTTATCTGCGGTGTGATATATTTCTTCACTTTTTTATAAGCATAAACAGCAGCAAATCCTTTACCTACCATAAAAATCTGTCCCAGAACATCCTCTATACTGGTAGGAAACACAATGGCCACCAAAGCAAGCATTATATTGGTCCGCTCATTATCGGGAGTCGTATCGGCAGTCATTACATAATAAGCCGTAAGTACGGGGCGACCGGTAGCACGACCTGCCTTTTTAATATACTCTTCTACTTTCGTACGGATATCATCCATGGATAAATTTACTTTCATAGTTCTTATTATTATTTATTCATTTACTTATTAGACGCAAGAAGATAAAGTTTGGTTGCAGAATATTGCTGTTTTTTTATCATATAGTTCTATTTCACCATCCGAATTCACCGATTCATACCCGGAACTCATCGGCTTTTCTACCGGAAATCAGCCGGAAAGGCTATATGGAGAGGAATAATTCGCTTACCTTTGAGCCATCAACCCATGACAATGAAATATGAATCAATAACAATAGAAACAATGGAAAAGAAACAAAACTTCCCGTCTCATGCAGGCTTATCAGGTAAGGCACTGATAGCTTCGCTCTTCATCATCTCCGGAATATTACTGTTTGCCCGTAACGTAGGGTGGATTACGTATGACCTATTCAATGTAGTGGTATCCTGGCATAGTCTTCTTATTATATTAGGTATTTATACGATGACACGCCGCCATTATCTGAGCGGAGCCACCCTAACCTTAATAGGTGTTTATTTCCTGATCGGAGGATTATCATGGCTACCGGAAAATTCACAGACCATCGTCTGGCCTGTTGCACTGATTGTAGCGGGTATCCTGTTTTTTGTAAAGGCTCGTCGCAGAGAACGCTGGATGAAAAGCCACATGAACGGCCATTACCGGGATTGGGCCAAAAGAGGAGGCGGACACATGCACATGAATATGGAAAACAATGAGCAACAATGCGAATCGGAAAACGGGTATCTGCGCTCCGACAATGCTTTTGGCTCTGTACGCCATGTCGTTCTGGACGAATTATTTAAAGGCGCCAGCATCCGGGCTTCATTCGGAGGAACTGTCATTGACCTGCGCCACACGCATCTTGCACCGGGAGAAACCTACATCGATATCGACTGCACCTGTAGTGGAATAGAACTGTACATTCCTTCAGACTGGAACGTTCTACCCCAATGCAATGCTTTTGCCGGCGGATGCGAGGATAAGCGTTGGCAGGGAGCGAATATTAATAAAGAAAGTACATTAATAATCCGTGGAAACATTTCCTTCGGCGGATTAGAAATAAAAGACTAATCCTATGAGAGCACATCCAATCATAGATTACCCTTACCGTTGGTTTCCGATGCTTGTGCTGGCATTGGTTCTGGCAATCATCCAGGCGACTTTGTCGTGGGGATATGCCGGATCTGACTGGTTGCCGGCCATCATAGACGGAATCACGACCATCGGATGGCTTGCAGCACTGGCATACCTGGCCTGGTTTGTGGTGGGCTACGTATCCATACTCCAGACAAAGGTCATCACGGTCGCAGCAGGAATATTACTCTGGATTGCGGGCAGCTTCATGATTTGTGACATTATGGCAAGAATAGCGGGAATACCTTATATATCTTTTGCTTCTACCATACCTTTCCGCCTGTTGTTTGGCGTACCAACCTGGATCGCTATCATTTTGTGGTATCAACTGATAGTAGTGAAAGATCCCGCACAGGAAGAAGAATTCATAGCACCGCAAGCAGCAGAAGAAGAAGAAGAAAAGCCGGAAGCACAAGAGGAAATCATCGACCGCATTACGGTAAAGGACGGTTCACGTATACACATAATCAAAGTGGACGAACTACTCTACATCCAGGCATGCGGAGATTACGCAACCCTGGTTACCCCAACAGGCGAATACATCAAGGAACAAACCATGAAGTATTTCGAAGGGCATCTGCCGACAAACAATTTTGTACGTATCCACCGTTCCACTATTGTAAACGTGACACAAATATCCCGGGTTGAATTATTCGGGAAAGAGACTTATCAAGTATTATTGAAAAACGGAACTAAATTACGGGTTAGCCTGACAGGCTACCGGCTATTGAAGGAACGGCTGGGAATATAACCTTAACTATCTTAATTGAGGGTGTGTCGAAACTCTCATAAACTAAAAATCTCCCTCGCTACAACTATCTGTGGCGAGGGGGATTTCGATAAAAGGGGAGTTTTGGCACATTCCCTACCCGAAGGGCGGGGTGGTAGGTAAAAAAACTCTTGTTTTAAATTAATAGGTATTCTGTTATTTCACCTACCACCTCCCCCTTTCAGGGTACTCCACCCCCTCCGACTCCCCCGTTATCGGGGGAGAGCAATTCCCGAAAGGAGGAGAGTTCAGATAGTCTGATTATTTCTTCTTTTCGTCTTTCTTCGGTTCTTCATTCTTGGTTTCCTGCTTGTCTTCCTTTCCTTCCGGATGGAGGATTCCCTTCACAGTCTCACCAATAGGCAACTTATCCAATACACCCAGACTTGGAGCAACCGTCTTCACCAATGAACTCAAAAAGTTACTCGTCCCTCCGTTTCCACCATCGAATACAGTGATGTTTCCTAAGTTCATGTGTTCGAATGCCTTCACCTGTTCTCCGGCGATTTCCTTCCACTGGTCTACCATCTTATACTGGATGGCGATAGCCGGATTGGATTCCGCGGCACGTACCATGGCCTCAAAACCTTCAGCCTCGGCAAGCAATGATTTCTTCTTACCTTCAGCTTCAGCTTCCAGTTTCATCCGGATAGCTTTTGCTTCAGCTTCAGCCTGCGCCAGAGTAGCCTTTGCACGAGCTTCCGCCTCACGGGTAATCTTCTCGGCAACAGCATCAGCCTGAAGAATGGCTTCCTGTTTTGCAACCTCAGCAGGCACAATCTTTTCAGCTTTCAAAGAAGACTCCACCTTGCGTGCTTTAGCTTCTTCCACTTCCTTCTGTGCTATTTCACGGGCAGTCTGCACGGCAGCTTCCGAACGTGCTTCAGCTTCACCGGCCTGCTTGTCAGCATTGGCGCGAGTCACAGCCAGTTCAGCGTCAGACTGTGCCACAGCTTTCTGAGCTTCATTTCGTCCGATAGCAGCTTTCTTTCCGGCTTCTGCCTGTTTGATTTCCATGTCGGAGTTCAATTCGGCAATGCGGCTTTCCTTCTCGGTGTTGGCCTGTTCAATTTTGATATTCTTTTCGGCTTCCGCCTTTGCCACCTGTGATTCTTTTTCAGCATTGGCAATGGCTACCTGTGAGATTCTATCCTTATCCGCATTAGCCACAGAAATCTCCTGCAACTTCTTCGTCTCAGCAATGGCGATATCCTGGTCTTTGCGTGTTTCGGCAACTTTCGTTTCACGTTCCTTTATCTGGTTGGCAATCTTGATGGCACCCAGTTTCTCCTGTTCTTCTATATTTGCCTGAGCCTCATTCAACGCCTTACTTTCAGCTTCCTTACCCAAGTTGACAATATAATTGGCAGCATCACGGATATCACTGATATTGATGTTCATCAGATACAAACCGAATTTACGGAGTTCCGTATCGATGTTGTCCTTTACTTTGGAAAGGAATTTGTCACGGTCGGAGTTCAACTCTTCAATCGTCATATCGGCAATAACCAGACGCATCTGGCCGTATACAACATCCGTAATCAGATTCTGCTTATCATCTATTGATAGCCCCAACATACGTTCGGCGGCATTCTGCATGACGTCGTGATCGGTACTGATAGCTACAGTAATAGTAGTCGGCACATCCACACGGATATTTTGAGCAGACAAAGCTCCGGTTAGTTTACAGTCTATCTGCATCGGCTTCATGGACAGGAATTCGTAACCCTGAATAATCGGCCATACAAACGCAGCACCACCATGATACAACTTGGCAGACTTCTTATCACCGCCCGTTTTACCATATACTACCAGTACTTCGTCACTTTTACATTTCCGGTAACGGGAAAGGATACCAATGAAGGTAAGCAAAATAACCGCCACGAGTATGGCGGCCATAATCATCATTTCTTGTGTCATAAATCTATGTTTTTGAGTTTCGTTTTTATTGAATATACAGTGTTCCTTCCTTGTAAGTCATGATAATGGTTTTGTCGCCCGTCTGATAAGACTTACTTGCTTCTGATATTACATCTATCTCTCGCATGGCTCCATCGCGGCTCACCTGTACAGTATATCTGCCATCCCCCTGTTTAAAGTAGATGGTACATTCTCGCCCTACAAGCTGTTCCGTCTTTTCCGTCTTATTCACCTGCTGCAACTGATAGGCTTTCTTATAGAGAAACCACACGGCAAATACGAAAAACAGACCAATCAGAATGGCAATGACATAACTCTGAATGTCAGTATTTCCAATCAGATACATGTACCAGCCGAAACCGATACCGAAATGTGTCAGTCCCTTAAAAGACACCATGCTGCTGATGTCGGCATCCACGTCTACATCCGCATCAATGTCTCCGAAGAAGATGGAAAGGATAAACTGTATCACAAAAATACCAGTTGTGACTACAGCGATAATCAGAAATATGTTACTGCTCATAGGAATTTGAGTTATTGTGGTTTACGATATATTTAGATATATTATTCCAAATATACACATTTGCAGAACATGTGCAAAGAAACCGTTCTCTATTTAACAAAATTTTCTTGAAGGGGAACACAACATTACACAAAGATATTTGTTATGTTTGCGGACGCTATGATGAAACATCTGCACTATATATTCTTGTTTATGTGCCTCGCATTAGGAATGTCCGCCATTCTGCAAGAGGAACAGCCGGCACTTCGGATGCTTACCGAAGCCTCGGCAGATGCTTCTGTCACTCCTGCCCCAACGGGATGTTTCATCTCAATGTCAACCGATTACTTCTCGACCATTGCCCACCGCCCCTTCTTCAACGATGAAAATAATGAGCGTAAAATCAATGGTGTCCTTTTTCAGGAGAATTTCTACAATCAGGCCAGTGCTCCCTCAAAGCTGCTGAAACTAAAGATCCATCCATCTGTAGAACAGATGCAACGTATATTTTCCACCCATTTACCGGTGGAACAGAATGCCAGTCTTTCTTTCACTCCCAGCGCTATCCGTTATTCTTACGGGTATTACGTCTACGAGCTGAAACATATTCTGATTTAAACCGCCACCTTACTTATTACCAATCATTTTTCCGGAGGCATGCCATTGGCGTGTCTTTGGTCAGTCTATTGTTTATTCACTTCTAAATTAATGCAATAACTATGCTCGATTTATTAATAGCCACCCTCGAAATGATGGGGCTTACATTCGTAATCGGCTTCTTCGTGGCCTTCATCATCAAAATGATTGCCTTTGCCGCCGACTCATTCGACTTCTACAGCTCACACCAGAAAGAGCTGCTTCGCCTGCGACGTCTGCGCAAACTGCGCCAGAAGGTAGAACTCATGATACGGGACATCCCCATGGAAGATAACGGACTTCTCGATGACAAACGCGAAGAGTTCAGCCGGGGAGTAAACCGGGAACTCACCGACTATCACGGATATTACCACGGAGTAAGCACCGGAGTTTCCAAGACCAACCTGGTAGATTACTACTACCCCGAAGATACACACATGATGTACCTGAATCAACAAGAAGAGATGCTATATCAAAAAAACAAGAAACACTCCGGCAAATCAGCCGATAAAACCAAATAAGAAACAATATGGAAAATATAGATTTCGCAACCCTGTTCCAAGGTTTTGGAACGATGATGGAAAGTGGCTACCTGCTCGCGTCAGCCCGTGTATTTTTAATCCTTTTAGGTTTGCTGCTTATATATCTGGGCTGGAAGGGAGTGCTCGAACCTATGGTAATGATTCCGATGGGACTGGGTATGGTCGCCATCAATTGTGGAACACTTTTTATGCCGGACGGCACATTGGGCAACCTCTTTCTCGACCCGATGCTTTCGGACACGGACGACCTGATGAATACGATGCAGATAGACTTTCTGCAACCTGTCTATACGCTCACCTTCAGCAACGGATTAATAGCCTGCTTTGTGTTTATGGGTATAGGCACATTGCTGGATGTAGGCTTTCTGTTACAGAAACCTTTCGTCAGTCTTTTCCTGGCTTTATGCGCCGAACTGGGTACTTTCCTGACTATCCCCGTAGCTTCGGCTCTGGGACTGACCTTGCAGGAAAGTGCTTCCGTAGCCATGGTAGGCGGTGCAGACGGCCCTATGGTTCTGTTCACGTCACTGGCTCTTGCCAAACATTTGTTTGTACCTATCACCGTAGTGGCTTACCTGTATCTCGGACTGACTTATGGCGGTTACCCATATCTGGTGAAACTCCTGGTTCCGAAACGTCTGCGTGCCATCAAGATGACTTCAAAGAAAGCTCCCAAGAATTATGATGCCAAAGTGAAACTGGCATTTTCGGCTGTACTGTGTGCGGTGCTGTGTTTCCTGTTCCCGGTAGCTTCACCGCTGTTCTTCTCCCTCTTCTTGGGAGTGGCTGTACGTGAATCGGGTATGAAGCATATCTATGATTTCGTCAGTGGTCCGCTGCTTTACGGTTCTACATTTATGCTGGGTGTATTGCTGGGTGTGCTTTGTGACGCGCACTTGTTACTTGATCCGAAGATTCTGAAACTGCTGGTATTGGGTATAGTGGCATTATTACTTTCCGGTATCGGCGGCATCATGGGTGGATACATCATGTACTTTATCAAGAAGGGAAATTATAATCCGGTGATCGGAATTGCCGCCGTCAGTTGTGTACCCACTACGGCTAAAGTGGCTCAGAAGTTGGTGAGCAAAGATAATCCGGACTCGTTTATCCTGGGAGATGCCTTGGGAGCGAATATTTCCGGGGTTATCACTTCGGCCATTATTACGGGTATTTATATTACGATTATCCCATATCTTTAAAGAGGTGAGGGAAAGTTGAACAGAGAGCAACTTGTTCATTTCGGACGGGTTATGAACTAAATGATAAATAATCTTTTAGACGCAGATGACACGGATGACGCGGATCTTTTTTTATAGCGCAGCCTTTTAAATCCGCGTTATCCGCGTCATCCGCGTCTAAAAAATAATATACCGAATGGCGCTAATCACTTATCACTAAACACTTTTGTTCTTTTCTTTTCCGGTATGAATATAATTTTAGGCGCGGATTACGCGGATTACACGGATTCTTTTTCTGTAATATAGTGTAATAGCGCAGCCATTAATCCGTGTAATCCGCGTAATCCGCGCCTAAATCATTATCAGCATTTAGCTCATTACTGTACCAAAAGGAATTTATTCCACCAATAAGTTTATCAGCTTTTAACCTGTGCGAGTCTGTAGTGATTGGTAAATACCCGCATATCCCAGCAGAATCCTCCTCTTCAAAATAGTATCATTAAACAGCAAAATCTAATCATATCGGAAAAGGCATGTTCTGTACATTTGCACACAGAATAATAAAACCTTTAAACGTACATACCGATATGTTCAGACACATCCTTTATTATGTAACTTCAGTCTTCCTTTTACTTCATCCGTACGTCTGTTATTCCACTGATTACAAACCGGATAAGGAGACAGAAAAGCGTATCGAGGCACTCCTCGGAAAGATGACACTGGAAGAGAAGATAGGGCAAATGAACCAATTGCACTGTGAGAACTTCCCATACCTTAAAACTGAAACACGCAAGGGCAGAGTAGGCTCCGTGATGAGCATAACCGACCCAAACATCTTCAATGAAGTACAACGCATTGCCGTAGAAGACTCCCGCCTCGGTATTCCGCTTATCAACGCCAGAGACGTGATACACGGATTCAAAACCATCTTCCCTATACCTTTGGGGCAAGCCGCCAGTTTCAATCCGGAGATTGCGGAAACCGGTGCCCGGATTGCCGCGACCGAAGCTTCCGCTGCAGGAATAAGATGGACATTCGCCCCCATGATAGATATCACTCATGATCCTCGCTGGGGACGTATAGCCGAAGGATTCGGAGAAGACCCGCTTCTCGTCTCTCAAATGGGCGTTGCAGCGATAAAAGGTTTTCAGGGGAGTAGCCTAAACCACCCGACCTCCATTGCTGCCTGTGCCAAGCACTTTGCCGGATATGGTGCTTCGGAAGGAGGCAGAGATTACAACTCCACCTACATCACCGAACGCCAATTCCGCAACCTTTATCTCCGCCCTTTCGAAGCAGCCGTCAATGCCGGAGCAGCTACCCTGATGACGGCATTCAACGATAATGATGGTATCCCCTCTTCAGCCAATCCTTTCCTGTTGAAGGATGTGCTCCGCAATGAGTGGAATTACCGGGGCACGATAGTATCGGACTGGGCATCCGTCTCCGAAATGATCCGCCACGGATTCTGCGAGGACGAGAAGGAAGCGGCACTGAAAGCTACAAATGCAGGGACCGATATAGAGATGGTGAGCGAAACCTATATCAAGTATCTCCCTCAATTGATAAAAGAGGGAAAAGTTTCCATGGAAACCATCGACAATGCGGTAAGAAACATTTTGCGATTGAAGTTCCGGTTGGGATTATTCGAACATCCATACATTGCCGACCAAAGAAAAGAGACATTCTATCGCCCCGATTTCCTGGAAGCGGCGCAGACAGCGGCCGAACAATCGGCTGTTTTATTAAAGAACGAAAGGGGAACTTTACCCATTCAGAGCAACATAAAGACAATTCTCGTAACCGGACCATTGGCGGACGCACCCCATGAGCAATTAGGCACCTGGGTGTTTGACGGTGATGCCTCATACTCGCAAACGCCTCTACAAGCATTGCGCCGGACAAGTGGCGACAGCATCAAAGTGCTATATGCCCCGGGATTGAACTATTCACGCGATACGGTCACCAGCCAATTCAATAAAGTAGTGGAATTAGCCCGGGAAGCGGATCTTATTCTTGCTTTCGTAGGCGAAGAAGCCATACTTTCCGGTGAGGCGCATTGCCTTGCCAACCTGAATTTGCAAGGGGCGCAATCCAGGTTACTGCACCGTTTGTCCGAAACGGGAAAACCGCTGGTTACAGTAGTCATGGCAGGGCGACCGCTTACCATCGGACGGGAAGTGAATATCTCGGATGCACTGCTCTATGCTTTCCATCCCGGAACAATGGGCGGTCCCGCATTGGCAAACCTTCTTTTCGGCAAGGTTGTGCCTTCCGGCAAATTACCCGTAACCTTCCCAAAGGAAACCGGACAAATCCCCATTTACTACAACCACACCAGTACCGGACGCCCGGCAAGCGGAAGTGAAAAGAATATCTTCACCATCCCTGTGGGTGCCGAACAAACTTCTTTGGGGAACACCTCTTTCTACCTGGATGCAGGCAAAGATCCCCTATTCCCATTCGGATATGGCTTATCCTATACAACATTTGCATACAGTAATCTGCAATTATCCTCCACTCAATATACCCGGAATGAAGTAATTATCATTACCTTTGACCTAACTAATACCGGCAGAACGGACGGCACCGAAATAGCGCAACTCTATTTCCGCGACCTGGCAGCATCCGTGACCCGGCCGGTAAAGGAACTGGCTGCTTTTGAGCGTATTCATCTGAAAGCCGGAGAGACACGGCACATACGGATGGAGCTACCGGTAAAGCAGTTATCCTTCTGGAACTATGCGATGGACTATTGTGTAGAGCCCGGAAAGTTTGATTTGTGGATAGGAGGCAACAGCCGGGAAGGATTAAAAGCGACATTCAACATAACTCAATAACTAACAGTCATGAAAAAACCGAATTTGAACATGAAGCGAGCGTCACTACTGACCTCATCACTCTTGTGCAGCGCCCTGCTAATAGCCGTTCCTCTCCGGAAAGAGTTGAACGAAGGCTGGCAATTCAAACAAGCCCGGCTAAGCAACTGGTATCCCGCCACCGTTCCCGGAGTGGTGCACACCGACTTAATAAACAACAAGATCATCGAAGATCCCTTCTTCCGCCTCAACGAACGCGGTATGCAGTGGATAGATAAGGAAGACTGGATCTACCAGACCTCCTTCCAACTGACTCCCGAAATAATGGAGAGGCAGAATATAGACCTCGTATTCAAAGGACTCGACACTTATGCAGACGTATATCTGAACGAAAAGAAAATACTGGAGACCAACAACATGTTCCGTGAATGGAAAACAGACATAAAGGCGGAACTGAAACCCGGAGAAAATATCCTGAAAATCTATTTCCATTCTCCCATCAAGGTGGACATCCCCAAATGGGATGCACTGCCCTACCATTACGAAGCCAGTAACGACCAGTCCGAAAACGGTGGGATATTCGACAAGAAAGTCAGCGTATTTGCCCGCAAAGCCGGTTATCATTACGGCTGGGACTGGGGACCTCGCTTAGTGACCTCCGGCATTTGGCGTCCTGTATACATTGAAGCATGGAACGACGCCCGACTCAGCGATGTCTTCATCCGTCAACAGGAAGTCAGTAAAAGCCGTGCATCCATCGTGGGAGAAATAGAAGTTCAATCGGACAAGGAAATAGACGAAGCCACCCTTACGGTGACTGATGCCGCTTCCGGCAGAGTAATGGCAGGCAAAACCGTTTCCCTCCACAAAGGAAACAATAAGATTTCCCTTCCGTTTATCATCCGGAATCCCCGATTGTGGTGGAGTAACGGACTGGGTGAGCAGCATTTATATGACTTCCGTACTGCGCTTACCATCAATAACGAAACATCCGACATTCAGAGCACAAAAGTGGGTATCCGCTCGCTGAAGATCATCAACCGCCCGGACAAGGATGGAAAGACTTTCTATGTGGAACTGAACGGCGTCCCCGTCTTTGCCAAAGGTGCCAACTACATTCCGCAAGACAACTTCCTGCCACGCGTCACACCGGAACTGTACGAAAAGACAATCCTTGACGCCGCCAATGTCAACATGAACATGCTTCGCATCTGGGGCGGCGGCATTTATGAGAATGACCTGTTCTATGAACTCTGCGACCGCTACGGCATCCTTGTCTGGCAAGATTTCATGTTTGCATGCAGCCTCTACCCCGCTGAAGGGGAATTACTGGAGAATATCCGCCAGGAAGCCATCGACAATGTGAAACGTCTGCGAAACCATGCCTGTATCGCCCTCTGGTGCGGAAATAACGAATGTAATGACGCCTGGTTCAACTGGGGTTGGCAGAAACGATACAAGGCGCAGAATCCGGAATATGAAAAGAAGATCTGGAAACAGTTCACCGATCAGTATTACGTCACCCTTCCCGAAGTTGTGAAGGAATACGCACCCGAGAGCTTCTATTGGCCTTCTTCCCCCTTCGCCCGTGAAGACGGCGGCAGCGATGACCACAACGGCGACCGCCACTACTGGGATGTGTGGCATGGTAAAAAGCCCATCGAGACGTACAACAAAGAACGAAGCCGTTTTTTCAGCGAATATGGCTTCCAATCCTTCCCCGAATTTGAATCCGTGAAGCGCTACGCTCCCTGTGAAGAGGACTGGGATATCTATTCGGAAGTCATGATGTCCCATCAGCGCGGAGGCATGCACGCCAACCAACTGATTGAGACTTATCTGCTGAACGAATATCGCAAACCCAAAAACTTCGAAGCCTTCCTCTACATGAACCACGTGCTGCAAGGAGATGCCATCAAAACAGCCATCGAGGCACATCGCCGGGATATGCCCTACTGCATGGGAACGCTCTTCTGGCAACACAACGACTGCTGGCCCGTGGCTTCCTGGGCAAGCCGCGACTACTACGGTCGCTGGAAAGCGCAGCATTACTTTGCCCGCAAGGCTTACCGTGATATCCTCGTTTCTCCCATCACCGACGAAGGCGAAGTATTGAACATCCAGGTGGTTTCCGACCGCCTCAAATCCTGCAACGGCACGCTCCAGGTAGAAGTTATGAAACTGACAGGAGAGAAAGTGAACAGTTACAAACGAAATATAAAGATAGACGCCAACAGTAGCCAGACGGTATTCTCGGTTCCTTTGGGTGAAGCCTTAAAAAATACACCTAAAGAAGATGTATTCGTTCATGCCGTCCTGCTGACCGACAAAGGGAAAAACAGTTATGCCAATAACTACTTCCTCGTGAAACAGAAAGAAGTGAACTATCCCAAAGCTGCTATCACTTCGAGCATAGAGCCCATCGAAGGCGGTTTCGAACTGACCCTCAACAGCGACAACTTTGCCCGTGCCGTATTCATAACCATCGGCGATGTGGACAGTTCATTCAGCGACAATTACTTCGATATATTGCCCGGCGGTTCTGTGAAAGTGAATGTCTATACCGATTTACCGCAGCCTGCATTTAAAAAACAATTAAAAGTTATTTCCCTGAGCGACGAATACTAATCCATTCGTACTTTTCCATTCGCATATTCCGCATCGCTTAATTCTCCCTGGCTTCCCAATCGCCATCACCCGTATTCAGGTGATGATGATTGGGAAGCTTTTTCATTGTAAGGAATTAAGAACGCGGTATTCGCTCATTGATACGCACTTACGCATCTTATTAAAATTAATTTCTAAAACCGCTTGTTTTCTATATGAAATTCACAGTATATTTGTAGCAATAAAAACAGTTATTTGTTTTAATTACAAAAATAAAACTATAAATATCATGAGAAAGCAACATTACCTTTTAGAAAGTAGGGCTCCGCCTGTATAAAGGCACATCAGTGATGTGAACTGGAATAAACATTGAATTTGCAGCACACAAGCATTACAGACGTGAAACACAAGTTCCGTACACGTGGAATACAAGTGTTACATACATGAAACACAAGCGTTACATATCTGAATATACCTGTCAACACAAATATTTTAATTAATCTTTTAAAAGTCAGAATCATGAATCAATTATTATCAAACCCAACCCGCATTTGTGGAAAATGCCACCAAGAGCTTCCTTGTGAAGCCTTTTACGTCAGTCAAAAAAGTCAATACCGGGATTGCTATTGCAAGAAATGCCGTGCAGAAAGTAGTCGTCTGAGGCGAAAGCAACAACCTCATTCGTCAATCCCTGACAATCCAAAAGCCTATCTCGTCATCACTCTGGTCAAAAACAGGGAGGTGCGGATAGCCCTCATTCGCCACGCCAAACAAGTGGTGAACGAAAGCATAGCACGAAAACGGCGAAGACTCAAGGAGGAGGTAATGAGTGATTAGAGTTTAGTGATCAGTGGTTAGTAGCTTGTATCTGAAAATACGGTTACTGATCACTGGTCACAAATTCACGGATCACCAACAATTCATCACTAATCACTAAACACTAATCACTAAAAACCATGTCCAGAATAAAAAAACGGGGACTTGATTATTTCCCCATAAGCACCGATTTTATACACGACCGCATTGTACGCCGGATTATGAAAAGTGAAGGCGATGCCGCCGTAACCGTACTGGTAGAAACACTTTGCAGCATCTACACTAACGAAGGTTATTATGCACTGGCAGATGCTCTTTTCTACGAAGACCTGGCGGACAACCTATATGAAAAAGATGCAGCCTACGTGCAACGTGTCATTACTCTCGCCTCAGAGTATGGTCTTTTTGACTCCACGCTCTTCCGGGAATATGGCTTGCTGACTTCAGCCGATATTCAGCGCCAGTTTCTTTTCGCAACCAAGCGTCGCAACATTTCGCTGATAGATGAACGTTACTGCCTTCTTTCACCTGAGGAACAGACTCCGGCGATATCGTCCGGTAAAGGTAAGGAACATGAAGAAGATACTTCTAAAAGTCCGAAGGCAAATCAGGAAACAGTCCCTGGGGAAAATCCGCAGATAAATTCAGGAAAGGATAGAGAAATAAATCCGGCTGTAAATTCGGAAAAAGGATCAGAGAGAAATCCGGAAACCGTTTTGAACACCCCCGAAGAAAAAGAATTGTATGAAGGTGAAAATGCAGCAATTATCCCTGTAAATGCAACATTTTTCCCCGAGAACAGTCAAAATGTGTACTTTGGTACACATAGCATAGCACAGAATAGCATAGCACAGCATACAAAAGAATATCCCCTCCTCAATAGTTCCCCCGAAGTGGGAACTCAGGGAGACGCGGACCAGAAGTCCACGGAGGGAAAGAAGGAGGAAAATTTTTCCAGAGAAAGAGTTGCGGCTAACGATACAAAAGCCACCAGCCGAAGCGGTAAGCGAAAGGAGTGGACTACCGAGGAAGTAGGCTGCCTGCAACCACCTCAGGACAAGGTACAGCGCAACTTTGACGGCCTTATCTACAACCTTCGCCTCTATCCCATTCCACCTGCCGAACAGTACGCTATCGTCTGCAAAAGCAACTTTGGCGCCATCGGGCATCCGGTGTGGCAGGGCTTTTATGATCTGCGCAACTGCCATGGAAAAATTCGTTTGCCGGGACGTTATCTGCTGAGTTTGTGTCGGGAATGAGAAAAAAGGATTGGGATGTTTTTTTTTTTTTGGGGGGGGGGAAAGAATGGCAGATGTAGCGGAATAGCGTGAGACAACCGACTGATATACACAAAACAAAACCAATAGTTCCATGCTATTTTCCATCAATAAACATTTTCTTGAACGCTTTTGCAAAAATCATTCTTTCCATCATAAAAACATCCGTATCTTTGCAATGTGGTTAAGCTTAATACACAAACAATAAATTATCAACACTCAAAAACTTTATTATTATGCCAGTACTTTACAAGACTATTCAGTCAACAATGAAGAACAAAGACGGAAACAAACTATTCCATCCCCGCACCATTTATGTGGGTTCTGTAAACACCGAAAAGATCGCCCGGGAAATTGCGGAGTATTCCTCCCTTTCCACCGGTGACGTGAAGAATTCTATCGACAACCTGGTTACCGTACTGACCAGACATCTGCAATCATCCGAAGTGGTGACGCTGGACGGCTTCGGCACATTCCGGGTTGTCATGAAATCAAGGGGTAAAGGTGTGAAGAATAAGGAGGAAGTATCTGCCTCGCAGGCCTCGTTGCAGATACATTTCACCCCAGCCTCCACCCGTAATTCGGACCGCACCGTAGCCACCCGGTCATTGGTAACCGGCGTGAAATGTGTCCTCTATAATCCGGAACCGACCGGTTCCGGCAATGGTAGCGGCGGTGGAAACAGCGACGGTGGCGACGGAGGATTGGACGAAAACCCGCTGGGCTAAACAGCTCTTTCCTTTCTGACTAAACTATTCATTCACTCAACATGAAAAGTATCAACTTAATTGTGGTGCGTTGTAGCGCCACCCGGGCGGATTGTGCCCTTACGAAAGGAGGTGTGGAATTATGGCAATCAAGAAATCAGTATGGGATATGATCCTGAAAGTGGTTATCGCAGTGGCATCAGCTATAGCGGGAGTCATAGGAGCTAATGCAATGCCGCTATAAAAGCGAGATTCCCATATTTTTTTTAATCCTGCAGATTCCGAAGTCTGGGATCTGCAGGATTTCAAATCAATATTTCAAACAAAAAAACAACATGATTAAGACTTTAGTAAAACGCATTTTCTAATCATCACAAAACCCAAAGATATATGAAACGATACATTTTTATACTATTTTTCTTCGCTACACTTTTTCCATTTGCGGCACATGCAGGATCAGAGCTTCCATACATTGCCCCTTCTGTTCCGACCTCTCCTCAGGCAGCGGCCTTCAAAATGTACGGAGACGTGGCAGTGAACCCAGCCATGGGAGTGCCTGATATTTCCATCCCTTTGTTCAATATCGAACACCACGGCTATCAGTTACCTTTAAGTCTGAAGTATAATCCTACACCATTTCATCCAGGTTATAACTACGACGTATTCGGCCATGGTTGGGCATTATCTGTAAGCAGTTGTATATCCCGAAGCATTGAATGTATGCCCGATGAGACTACAGGTTTCAAACTGGATACCGATCAGTTTGGTAAATCCTACCGTAACTTTACGGAAGCAACCATGAACAGACTCAATTTAAAGTACGACCTCTTTACCGCCACCCTGCCTGATGGCAGTTCTTTCGACTTTGTCATCCGGATAAAGTATGATGGCAAGCTCGAGTACGTGGTTTCAGGCGGACGCGATGTAAAGATAACCCACGTGGCTGATGCCAGTAAGATATATTCCTTTAAAGTGGTGGACGAACAAGGCATTGAATATTCTTTCGATGGCGCAGATACTACCTTTGCAGGACCGGGATGTACCATTACCCCTTATGGTACTGCCTACGTATCTTGGCAACTGACTTCAATCCGCCTACCTCATTCCGCAGAGCTTATTACTTTTGCCTATGGAAAGAGTATCAGCTCCAACTATGGACGGCAACAGGTGGAACCAGCGGTACGTTTCCATCATATTTATGAAGTGGATGGAGATCCGGACAGGTTTGACGTCACTTTCCAAACCTATACGCAACAGCACGCCTATCAAATGAAACTTTTAACCTCCATAGCTTATGGCAGCACAACCATCAACATCGACTATCAAGACGGCAGCGACAGCGAGCATTACAACTATGCCAAAGCCATCAACATCAGAGATAACGGCACGCTTATCCGGAAAATCAATCTGGAGCAACATCAAGGAATTTTGCACTATCACGGATCGGGGAACTTGCCTTTTAGTACTCTTGACAAAATTACACTTCTTGGTAGCAATGGCATTACATCCGAGACTTATCAATGTGGATATACATCTTCAAGCGCCAGCTTTGGAGGAACAGACCATTGGGGCAACCTGAATTATCGTTCCGATATTCACAATGTGGCCTGCCTGAATCTTTTTGTCGGCTTCGATGTATCCAGAGCTGCCTCTTCCACTTACGTAGTAGATGTACCCAAAGATGGAGATGACCTGTCTCCATTGGATAAAGTGAGGATTTCCAATTCATACGCCAATACACGAACACCGAGCAGTGCAGAAGCTCATTGTGTGCTAAACAAACTAACCTATCCGACGGGTGGTTATACAGAGTTTCACTTTGAGAACCATGAGTTCTTTACGTTTACAGATTATGACGGTGACTATATTCACAACAAAAAAAGACGTATCAAAACCCAAGCTACCGGTTTCAGAATTCGTGAAATCGTCAATTATACGGCAGAAGGTGTACGAAGTGACTCCAAACACTACTGCTACGGGCAAACTGATTATGACGCAAATGGTGGAATAGGAGGACGTTATTTTCATACAGGTGCAGGTGAACCAACCTTAGATCCTACTATTCAGACCTATATGACTTATCAATCATCAGAGCCTATTCCGATGTCGGTACTAAACATGGTGCTCGGCCTTGATCCGTCCGGACAGTATCGTTCTTTCAATTACAATCCCTTTATGAGTTATGATCCATCAGCAGGTCTCATTGCTGCTAAATGGGAATGGGAATGCACTTTCAGCGCATTTAATTTTCAGCGGTTACTGAATGGCCGTCCTGCAGTGGTCTATCCCGAAGTCACGGTCTATTATCTGAAAGATGGAGCAACTACATATACTCCCGAAAATTGTAATGGAAAAACCGTTTATCAATATGACATCTACGAAGCAATGCAGTATGACACAGCCTTTTTCGAGAAACCGCAATACTTCAACAATGTGCTTTCGTATGTGGGAGAGAAATATCGCTATAATTTGCTGAAAGAACAAACTGACTATATGAGCGACGGACAGGAGTATAAACTGAAACGACGCGAAACACTCATTTGGCATCCCAGTGGCGCATCAGTGGAAGGTTGGGAATATTCCAATCGATATGGAACTTTATCTTTTGTTCCCCAAACCGCTACCCTTGGTGATTTCTACACTTTTACCTACCAACTGCTCGGACACTCACTCCTCTACCAGCGTGACATAACCATTTATGATGAATCGGAAACAGGTATTACAGAAACAGAGCAATACAACTATCTCTCCGGCAACCGGATGCTAAAGAAAAAGCGCGTTGCAGGTAAGCTGCAACAGGAAACCAATTGGGAATATCCTAAATTGTCACAAACCGGCACTACCACGGATATAATCCGCAAAATGGTAGAGAAACACATTATCGCTCCCGTGCTGACAAAAAAACAAAGTAACTCCGATGGCTATGAACGTGAATTCGGAGAGTTTCCCACACAGAGCGGAGACACATTAATACTGCCCACCCGACTTTATCAAAAGTGCTATGCAACGAATAGATTCCACAGCGAAATCCTCGCTTACTCTCCTAATGGGAATCCCCGCGAAGTAATCTCCAGAGACAACTTACATACGGTCTACCTATGGGGATATGGAGATCGATATCCTATTGCAGAGATCAAGAATGCCACTCTGGCACAGGTAGAAGCCGCCGTGTCCTCCATTTTTGGCATGACATCCTCTGCACTGGCACAGAATTCCCTTCCCGATGCAGCCAAACTGAAAGCCTTGCGCAAACACACGTCCCTCTCAAAAGCGCAGGTCACTGTTTTCACGCATCTTCCGTTAATAGGCGTCAGCTCCGTCACCGACCCTACAGGAAAGACCCTGTATTACGAGTACGATGAATTGGGACGCCTGAAGAGAAATTACTATTACGAAAACAACATCATGCAGGAAAGCGAGAAACGCGTCTTGCAGGAATATGACTATCATTACCGTAACCAATAGCTAAAATCCGTACACACTTATGAAACGAATATATCTATTACTTTCACTTTTATTGTGCCAACTCTTGTGCATGTCGCAGGTAAGCACTTCTCAGAACTACATTAGTGCCCGTACTTACACCTCGGCCGACCGTAGTGGTTGCCGTGAACAGGTGATATACTATGACGGCCTGGGCCGTCCCTCACAAACAGTAGACCGCAGCATCACCCCCGACAAGAAAGATATCGTCTCCCTACAGGAATATGACGACCAGGGACGTAAGCTACGAACATGGCTTCCCGCCAAGTCTACAGGAAATGGCAGCTATATGAATATCTCCTCCCTGAAGAGCGGCGCAAGCTCGTTGGCAAGCGGTGATTCACGTCCCTATGTGCAGACCACCTACGAAGCCTCTCCTCTGAACAGACCGATTGCAGAACATGGAGCAAGCGAGGCATGGGCAGAACACCCTGTAAGCTACCGCTATGTTACCCGTAATCCTCAGTCGTTTCCCAATTTTTCCAGCTGGGTTTCCTACGGAGATTTATTGGGCGTTTGTACTACGGATGAAGACGGAAATCAGGCTTATGATTTTAAAGACGGATTGGGACGTACAATCCTGGCGGGACATATAGATGGTTCCGAACCCTATTTCACTCATTATGAATATGACAGTCGCGATGATCTGGTGGGTGTTTACCCACCTTCCGTTCCTTACCCCAAACCGGGAGAACCTGAAGGAGTTTCTAATAGGCAAAGCAGTTATTCTTACCGCTATGACTTCCTGCACCGCTACATTTACAAGAAACTTCCGGAACGTGATGCTATCTATTACATCTATGACCGTGGAAGCCATCAGGTCTTCTCGCAAGACGGCGAACAGCGTGCCCGCGGAGAATGGAGCTTTTCCCTTTCCGATGAATTTAGTCGTCCGGTAGTGACGGGAACTTGTCACAACTCCTATTTTTACGAGGATTTACAGTTATCGGAAATCAATGTGAAAGCACGACGTGATGATACAGGCACTGCCTTTCATGGTTATATCCCCGAGAATATCACGTTGACGACTCCTGTAGTGTATACAGTGAACTACTACGATGACTACTCTTTCATCGGCAAGCACGGGGTACCCACCTCTCTGAACTACACCACACCCCCTTCAGGTTACGGGACCCGCTACACGGAAAGCAGCAAAGGATTGCTGACAGGAACGGTTACAGCACGCGTGGACGCTACCGGAGTGACCGGATATGATTACGCCGCTTTCTATTACGACGAGCGCGGACGTATCATCCAAAGCCGGACAACGAACCATTTGGGAGGAACTGAAGTGGAGTACGTTACCTATAACTTCATAGGCGATCCTTTGAAGCGCCAGCATGTTCATACAGCCACGGGTAAGGCTACACAGACGGAAGTATGTACATACGAGTACGACCATGCGGGCCGCCTGTCAAAGTCAAAACATAAATTAAACACAAATGGTGAGGTGACACTCATAGAAAATACGTACGATGACTTGGGACGTATAAAAAGTTGCAAGCGGCATGGCATGTCTGCTCTTACAACAAGTTATACCTATAACATCCGCTCATGGCTCAAGAGCCAATCTACCGGTACATTGTTCAATCAGACTTTGTATTACAACGAGTCATATGGTGGAAACACACCCTGCTACAATGGCAATATCTCCGCCATGAGTTGGAAGGCTTCGGATGATACGGGATTACACGGATACCGATTCAGATATGACGGACTTTCCCGACTGACCTCCGCTGATTATTTATGGAACGGTATTTCCAGTACGAATTACAGTACTTCATATACGTATAATAAACAAAGTAATATAACCTCACTCCGACGTAATGGTCGCACAGGAGCTTCCTCTTACGGCCTGATCGACAACCTGACGTTCACGCTGGACGGTAACAAGCTAACGCGTACGGACGATGCTGCCACAGCTACAGCTTATAATGGTGGCTTTGAATTCAAGGATGCCGTGAAGCAGGCCGATGAGTACGCTTATGATAAGAATGGAAATATGACGAAAGATTTAAATAAGGATATTACTGATATTCAATATAATTGTTTAAATTTGCCAAGCAAGGTCACGTTTAAGGACGGTAGTACCATTACTTATACTTATGCATTGAACGGCACGAAACTCCGTACTGTCCATAAAATAGGTAACACTACCACTACGACTGACTATTGCGGGAATGTGGTCTATGAAAATGGGGTGCAGAAATTGTTGCTGACCGATGCAGGATATATCACGTTGTCTGACAAGAAATATCACTACTACTTGCAGGATCATCAGGGTAATAACCGTGTGATTGTAGACCAAACAGGACAGAAGAAAGAGGTAAACCATTACTATCCCTTCGGAGGCACGTTTGCTTCAGCAGACGGTAATGTTCAGGCTTATAAGTATAACGGTAAGGAACTGGATACAAAGAAGGGGTTGAACTGGTATGATTACGGAGCGAGACAGTATGATCCGGCATTAGGAAGATTTACAGCAGTAGACCCACTGACAGAGAAGTATTATGAAATGAGCCCGTATACGTATTGTGGAAATAATCCGATTAAATATATCGATCCAACTGGCATGTTCTATACAGGATATACGGTTAATGAAAAAGGTCATATAAAAATAGTAAGCGATGAGGGCGGTAATTACTATGATGTACTATATAATGAAAGTAGTTATTCAGTCAAAACAGTTAAGAACTACGATACATCTGGAGATAAGACCGGAATAAAAATAAGTAAGGGTATTTTAAATGAACGAGCAGGTGCAAGCAGAAATATGAGTGCAAAGACAATGAAAGGTCCATATCTAGATGTAGAAGGACATAAAACTGGAAGATCGTATGCTAATCATTCTTACGAAATTCGAAGTGATAAAGAATCTTTAGCTTTAATGAATTTTCTGGATAAAAATACAAGCGTTGAGTGGGCAAATACTTTAATGAAAGACACTCAAGACAATTCTGTCAATTTGTTGTCAACTAGCCATCATGAGACTACTGTTGAAGGTGGAAGTCATCAAATAATTAAATACATTAATAAAGGATTTCAAGTCATTCGAGCGGATCACATTCATCCAACTCCAGGAGCTATTGACCCATCAGGAGAAAAGGGAGATATGGGACATGCTGCCAATATCTTAAAACATTCCCCTAATGCCATATTTAGAATATTAAATCAAGGGAGATATTATACGTATAAGCCATGACACTATTAAATCAAAAAAGGTTGATGATATGAAACAAATAATTAGCTATTTATCAATAACATGTGGAATATTTCTATTTGCAGCCTGCCATCCTTATGTGGAGTATGTAAAAGTTAGAACCTATAAGGCTAAAGACTATATAACAAAAGAATTGGAGGTATATGAACCCCGTGAACTGTTATATCCCATATTAGACTCTATCATAATAAAAACTAGAGAATGTCCGGAATACGAAAAGACCAAAGATTGTTTAGCTTTTGACTTTTCTATTAGGGAAGAAGCTCCTTATGATTTAGAAAACAGGAAAGGATATCCCTATCTAAGTATTTCTGTAATATATTATGTCCCCCGTTTGACTTGTCACCACTGGACTAAAGCTGTTTTCTACTATAAAGGATGTAGTTTTTACGTTATTGACACTCTCGCGGATCTTTTTTTGCAAAAAACAGACAGAAAAGTTTCTATTTCTTACATTGATCCTAATAAATATCAGTTTGAGGTCTTCCAAAGAGGTGATCAAGATATGTTTTGGAGTTATCTATATAAAGATGAGGCTTTACAGAATATTTGTTATGGGCGTTGCCCCGTTCAATTCAACGAACATTAAACCTTCTAATCTATTAATCTAAACAAGAGGTTGTGTCAAAATGCTGAACTGCACCCCAAAAGTTGGACAGGTTAAACATTATCCCGTAATAGAAAGAGT